>RCNE010001716.1_pt1 | contig 11870 bp, 11 predicted proteins | sample 2041361 | NCBI WGS metagenome assembly RCNE01 (sample SAMN09708229, study PRJNA481090) | Marine sediment metagenome, whole genome shotgun sequencing project.
CGCCGGTAGGAAGAAGCAAACGCGACGGATGTGGACACCTTAGGCTCCACTAATCGCAGACGCAGCAAGGTGCGGATGGGCTTCTTCGCGGTGCTGATTTTGGTTGCGATTGGGGTGGGTGTTTACGCTTACGCTCCGCAGATCGCAAACGCCGTGCCCGCATTGTCCGGACCGCTCGAGGCATATGTTAGCGTCGTGAACCAAGGCCGCTTTTGGCTGGACGACATGGCGCGGTCCTTGGCTGGTGGGACGACTGGGTAGCATCCCACTCTTCGTCACGGCTTGCGTTTAGAACTGACCCAGCAACCTACGCAGGTAGTCGCGCTCAATCTCTGGCCGCTCTTGCTCCGACGCGCGGTCTCGTAGCAGATCCAGCAACTCGCGCGCACGTTGACTTGTGTCCCCGCCTTCGCCCATGCCGCCTTCCTCGTCCGTTCCGAACGCACCGTTGTTGCCCGCTTGGCGACCCAGTGGATCTTGCAGCGGACGGCTTTCAGCCATGCTGCCTTCCGCTTGACCTTGGCCCGGCTCAGCGCCCTGTTCTTGGGCCAGCGCTTCACCCAGTTGCGTCATACCTTCACGCAGGGCTTCCATCGCCTCGGACTGTAGGTCGAGCGCTTCGGCGATACTGCCATTCTCCAGCGCGTCCGCCGCCTCGTCCATGGCGCGGCCTGCGCCGTCTAGCTGGCCCAATGCTTCGTCGCCGGCTTCCGTACCGGTACCGGGCAAGCGCCCTGCTTGGTCTTGTAACTGGCGCAGTAGTTCTTGCTGGCGTTCCGCAAGCGATCCGGGCGCTTCGCCATTCTCGCCGCCTTGCCCTTGGCCGGGATTTTCACCCTCTTGGCCGGGCTGATTGCCCTGCTGACTTGGACGGTTGGGGTTGAACTGATCCTGCAGGTCTTGGAACGCATCGTCGCTGAGCTCTTGTTGATCGCGCAGGGTATCCTGCAAACCTTCCATTGCCTCTTGGCCCGGCGTTTGTGGCCCGTCGCCGCTGCCTTCACCTTGGGTGATTTCCAAGTTCTCCAACATCTCTTGGAGTTCTTGCATCAGCGCCATCGCCTCAGCCATGCGGCCTTCCTGCATCAACTCTTCGATCCGGCGCAGCATCTCTTCTAGGTCTATTGATTCGCCTTGCTCGCCCTGATCTGGTTGGTCGGTATCGTCGCCAAATTCAGTGTTGTCGGCCAGCTCTTGGACGTAGTCGCGCATCGCCTCGCGCATGTCTTGCATCAACTCTGCGATTTCCTCCTCAGAGGCGCCTTGGCGCATGGCTTCCGCCAGCCGTTCTTGCGCACGTTGAAGACGCTCCAGCGCGGAGCCTTCGGTGTTGAATTCCAACTCCAGCGCGGTGTTCCAAAGGATGTCGGCCACATCATCTTGGACTTCCAATGAGATGGTATCGATCGCGGATTCTAGTAGGCCAATGGCCCGGCGCACGGAAATGAGCGCGTTGCCGCGAAGGCCCGGTTCTGGCCTGTGGGTCAGAGCACGAAGCACGCGCGCAGAGCGGGTGGCGTTTTCCCGGCTCCATAGGATGTCGCGGCGCATCTCAATCAAACCATTGGCCAGCGGATCGAAAAAGCGCTGCCCCGGCAGGCGCGCCACGTCGTAGGAGACGGTTGCGATCTGGCCCGCGTCGTCCACGACGGACAGCGTAAGGGTAACGGGAAGGTTGGCGAAAGGATGCTCGCTTAGGTCTTCCAGCAGCACTTCGGTGAATTCATCGCGATTGCCACGGAACGGCATGGGCAGATCGAGCACGACAGGTTCGCGCGCCTCAGGATCTACGCGGAGGCCGTAGCGGCGGTCTGCGTCAGTGGCGTTCAGCCGGATCGTGGCAGTGCCGGAGCTTACGCCATAGTCGTCGGTTGCTGTGAAGCTGAGCTGCATGGACCCGGGAGGCTGGCCTTCAACCTCGCCCTCAAGCGCGATGGTTGGCGGCAGATCTGGCCTGACAGAGACGAGCCATTCGCGGCCATTGGGTCCGTCGATCGTCAGAGTACCGGCGCGTTCCATCGTGACGATTTGTGCGTAGGCCTCGGGGTCCGGCTCAGGCAGGGGGCCGATGTCTGTGCGGAGCGTGATTTCACCGGGCGCGCCGTAAGCACGCAGGGTGATCTCAGAGCCGAGTGGCGCTTCAAAGCCCTCAGTGAAGATATCATTCAGGTAGAGCGACGGCAGGCCGGTATAGAGTGGCGGCTCGACCCATCCTTCCCAAGACGGGCCGGATGATGCTTCGGCGGCACCCGCACCAAGCGGAACCTCGCCCACATCCGCGATACGAGACAGCCCGCCGAACAAAAGCGCCATCGCAAGGGCCACCGCACCGACGTAGCGCAAGGCATAAGGGTCGTCGCGAGAGACTTGTAGGTTGGGTTGCGGGGCACGTGCGGATGCGGCTTTGATCGCCATACGTGCGACATGTGTAGCCCAGATGGAGCGGCTGGCAGGGTCCGTGCCACCCACAGCTGGCGTGTCCAGCAGCGTGGTGATCGGGCGGCCCGGCATAGTGGCGTCGAGGCGTTGGAGCGCCTCCGTATAGGTGGGCACTTTAAAGCGGCGGATGCCTAGGACCAGAAGGGCGATTAGTGCCAGTGAAACAAGGCTAAGAACTGACCAAGCGACGGTTGGCGCCACAAGGCTGCCCGCGCCAAAAGCCAGCGCTGCAAAGACGATGAACGCCAGCGTCCAGACGGGCCAGAAGGCCCGCACGGCACGCTCTGCCACCATACCCAGACGGGTCATCCGCAGGGGCCAGATCAGGCGTTTGATCGCGTCACTTTTTGGGGCTGGCTCTGGCATTGTACCTTTCAGTCGCACCGGAGGTGCGCGTCGATCAACGGGACTGAGGTCTAGTCATCCCATTGGGGAAGTGTATCGCGGTTTATGATGTCGTCAATTGATGGACGTGCGCGGATGACGGCGAATTGATCGTCTTTGACCAAAACTTCGGGGATCAGCGGGCGTGTGTTGTACTCGCTGCTCATCACCGCACCATAAGCCCCGGCAGAGCGAAACGCGATCAGATCGCCCTCCTTCACGGGCGGAAGGTCGCGTTGTTTGGCGAAGGTGTCACCGGATTCGCAGACGGGGCCTACGATGTCATAGGGCGCTTGTTCCGTGCCGGGGGCGGGTTCTTGCACCGGCACGATGTCGTGGTATGCCCCATACATGGCGGGGCGGATCAGGTCGTTCATCGCCGCATCCAAGATCAGGAAATCACGATCCTCACCGTTTTTGATGTAGATGGTGGAGGCCACCAGAAGCCCTGCGTTGCCAGAAATCAGGCGACCGGGTTCGATTTCGATTTCACAGCCCAGATGACCGACGGTGCGCTTGATGACCTCGCCGTATTCAATCGGCAGAGGGGGGGCTGTGTTGGAGCGTTCATATGGAATGCCAAGGCCACCGCCGAGGTCGAGGCGCTTGATCATGTGGCCGTCAGCGCGGAGTTGTTCTGTCAGCTCCGCAACTTTATTGTATGCAATCTCAAAGGGTTCAAGGTCGGTCAACTGGCTGCCAATGTGTACGTCGATGCCGATAACCTCTAGCCCCGGCAGGCTTGCGGCCAGCGCGTAGACTTCACGGGCGCGGGCGATTGGGATGCCGAACTTGTCTTCTTTGCGGCCCGTGGCAATCTTGGCGTGGGTCTTGGCGTCAACGTCGGGGTTCACACGGACAGTAATGGGTGCGCGGGTGTTGAGGGAGACGGCGACGCGACTAAGACGCTCCATCTCTGGCTCGGATTCGACGTTGAATTGGCGGATGCCGCCTTCCAGCGCCAGACGCATTTCGTCTTCCGTCTTGCCGATGCCGGAGAACACGATCTTGTCGCCTGGAACGCCAGCGGCCTTCGCGCGCAGATATTCGCCACCCGACACCACATCCATACCCGCCCCAAGCGACGCCATATGGGCGATAACTGCTTGATTGGAATTGCTTTTCATTGCGAAACAGATGAGGTGGGGCATGTCGCCCAACGCTTCCTCAAACAGCCTAAAATGCCGGGTGAGCGTGGCAGTGGAATAGACGTAGAACGGCGTGCCGACCGATGCTGCGACCTCCGTCAGGGGGACATCCTCGGCGTGCAAAACACCGTTATTGTAGAGAAAATGGTCCATCACACACGCCCTGTTCATCTGATCTGCGCGGACGTAGCATTTATACGGAACGGTTCAAAGCGGGATGAGGATATCATTGCGAAAATGGCGATTGTCACGGCGCACTGCGGGCCGGAGCGGTTTGAGATTGTAGGGCGCGACGTGCCAGCAGATGGCGGCGAAATTATATGCAAAGGTCACATCGGGTGCAGTGAAAATCCGCATTGGACAGCGGTTTAAGCCGGAGGACGTGACGGACGCGCATCGGGCGTAGGAGGCGCGACAAACGACGGATCAGATGGTGTTGACGATCTAGATCAATAGTAGATCAATTTGCGCCACGCATCTGCGCGTTGCGGATCGTCATCAACAGCAGCGCCAGGGGCAAGCCTGCGGACACGCCGATGCCGAAGGTCACGGGTATTACCACTAGCCACCAGAAGTCGCGCTTTGTGATGACCTCCACCGCGACCCAAACCATCAGCGCGATTGCGGCGATGGTCAGGTCCCATGTCAGGCCTGTCGTCGCCTCATTCACGTACCAGGCGTCGATCATCGGACCGAGGTTCCAGCCGTGCTCCTCAAACCAGGCGTAGAAGTGGCGCCAGGGGTAGTAGATGCCCGCGAAGATCAGGGCGAGGTAGACGATGCGCATGGGAGCCTTATCCATAGGTAGCATGAAGGGAAGTTAGCCTGCATTTGTCTTAAGTGAAATTATTTCATCACGCCATCACGCCATCACGCCATCACAGTCGGTTTCCTTTAGCGTTTTCACATCAGCATTCTTGTGCAAGTGGAAACCTAAACGAATCAATTATGTTCAGCATTACTGGAAGGCTCGTTTTATTGTTCGCAATCATCATGGGAATGAATGTCTTTTCGGCGGTGACCAGTCTCCAGACTGTTGGGGGCGTAGTAGACAGCCTTCGTACCGTAAACGAAGTCAATTCTGTTAAGCAAAGGTTTGCGATCATCTTCCGTGGTTCGGTCCATGACAGATCCATCCTGATCCGCGACGTTGTGCTTGCGCCAAGCGACGCCGTCCGGGCGATCTATCCAACGCATCGCTGATTTGCGTGCCACCCATGAGGCGTCTGCGGGACCTATGGCTGTGATGTTCGTAGACGACATCGCTGGCGCTCTGGAGGAAATCGAGATTATGGCGCGGATCAACGGCGTCCAAGACCGCACTGTTTCGATTGTGGATGAGATCATCGCGCTGGTCGCTGCTGGGGACATGGTGGCGGTGGAGGTCATGCTGATCTCCGATGAGCGATCTGCATTCATTGATTGGTTGGGGGTCATCAACGAATTCATTGACTTCCAAGAGGCACAAACGTTGCTTTGGGTGACGACAATGTTCAGCGGCTCGTTGAGCAGGTGCAGGAAATGGCACAAGCAACCTCGGAGCAATCGCGCAATATCGATATGCTGAGTAGCACAGCGTCTGATCTGGACCGCTCGGTTCAGCGCAATACGGTGACGCTGGGTTAAGCGACGTGCGAGATCAAAGAGGTTGCTCGGGAAACGGCGGAAAGTGCGCACCTGGCAGAGCAGTTCACCGCTCAGCCCAATGCGGTGGCCTGCGGGCCGCACAAAATGAAATTGTGACGCGGTGGTTTGTGTCACCGCGTCACAATTGACGCCTGCTGGGCTCGCGCGGTACGTCTTCTTGAGTTTTACGCTTGGGTCTGTTTTCACAGATCCTACCGCCAGGATGAGGGAGGCTTTCAATTGGGCCAAATAACGCGCGAGAGCATGGAATATGATGTGGTCATCGTTGGCGCGGGGCCTGCGGGGCTGTCTGCGGCGATCCGGCTGAAGCAGTTGGACGCGGAATGTAGCGTCGTGGTGCTTGAGAAGGGGTCTGAGGTTGGGGCGCATATCCTGTCTGGCGCGGTGCTGGACCCGGTTGGCTTGGACGCGCTGATCCCCGATTGGAAGAAGAAGGGCGCGCCTTTGAACGTGCCAGTTAAAGACGATAATTTCTACATGCTGGGTGAAGGGGGCAAGATCCGTGTCCCCAATTTTCCTATGCCACCGCTGATGAACAACCACGGAAACTACATCGTTTCGATGGGCAATGTTTGCCGCTGGATGGCGGAGCAGGCCGAAGAGTTGGGCGTTGAGATTTTTCCTGGCATGGCATGTTCCGAGCTGGTCTACGGCGACAACGGCGAAGTGCGCGGTGTCGTGGCGGGCGTGTTTGGGTTAGAAGCTGATGGCTCCATCGGTGAGGGCACTGAGCCCGGCATGGAGTTGCTGGGTAAGTACGTTTTCCTGAGCGAAGGCGTGCGCGGAAGCCTCAGCCAAGAGGTTATCGGCAAATACAATTTGGGCGAAGGGCATGAGCCGCAGAAGTACGGCTTAGGCATGAAAGAGATTTGGGAGATTGATCCTGAGAAGCATCGCGAAGGTAGTGTGACCCACACGATGGGCTGGCCTTTGGGCAAGAACGCGGGCGGCGGGTCGTTCATCTATCACCTTGAGAACAACCAGGTGTATGTCGGTTTTGTGGTGCATCTTAACTACAAGAACCCGCATCTGTTTCCTTACATGGAATTCCAGCGCTTCAAGCATCACCCGATGGTGGCGGAGTTGTTGGAAGGCGGCAAACGCATCGCTTACGGCGCGCGCGCGATCTCTGAGGGCGGCTACCAGTCGATGTGCAAGATGGTGGCACCGGGTGTGGCGCTGCTTGGATGTTCCGTGGGTATGGTCAACGTGCCACGCATCAAGGGCAACCATAACGCGATGCTGTCCGGCAAAGCTGCAGCAGAGGCGGCTTATGCGGCTATTCAGGATGGCCGTTCCAGCGATGAATTGAGCGACTATGAGACGGAAGTGCGTGAGGGCGCAATTGGTCAAGACCTCAAGAGAGTTCGCAACGTGAAGCCGCTGTGGTCGAAAAAGGGCCTTATAACCTCGTTGGTTGTGGGTGGGTTCGACATGTGGACCAACACACTGGCCGGGTTTTCGCTGCTTGGCACTATGGGTCACGGCAAGACGGATGCGGAGGCGACGGAAAAGGCCGCGCTTTGGAACCCGATTGACTACCCCAAGCCTGACGGGAAGCTGTCCTTCGACCGCCTCACTAACGTGGCGTTTTCCTTCACCAACCACGAAGAATCCCAGCCCGCGCATTTGAAGTTGCGTGATAGCACCGTGCCGATCGCGGTGAACTTGCCCGAATACGCCGAGCCTGCGCAGCGCTATTGCCCTGCCGGTGTCTACGAGGTTGTGGAGGAAGTGGGCAAGGATCCGAAGTTCGTGATCAACTTCCAAAACTGCGTGCATTGCAAAACCTGCGATATCAAAGACCCGTCCCAGAACATCCATTGGACGGTGCCACAGGGCGGTGACGGGCCGAATTACCCGAACATGTGACGGGCATGTGAAGCGGGCGCGATTGCCCTCACCTCTAGTGCGCCCTAGTCTTTGGACAAATCGCGCTGGAGGAGACCTTTATGGCCTTTAAACGACCCCTATTTGCCCTCGCCTTGGTGGCGTTGATCGCACCCGTTGCCGCAAATGCCGACGGTTTGGCCGGGTCCTATTTGGCGGGACGCGCGGCGGCGATCACTGGCGACCACGCACAAGCGGCGACCTACTTTGATCAAGCGCTGCAGTACGATCCGGGTAACGCGTTCCTCGTGACCAACTCTGTCTTTGCCCATGCCTCCTTGGGTGAATGGGAGCAGGCGGGCGAGGTCGCACAGGACTTGCCTGAGGGTGCGGATGGGGCAGAGCTGGTGATGCTGGTTGAATTCGTGCGCCACGTCACATTGGGCGAATTCCAAGCCGCAATTGATATGATTGATGCTGATGAAGGCCCCGGCCCCTTGGCGAACGAGCTGGCCCGCGCGTGGCTGACGTTTGGTTTGGGCAACATGTCCGGCGCCGTTGAAACGTTTGAAGGCTTAGCAGTAGAGCGCGGCTTGGAAGAGCTGGCGGCGTTGCATCTGGCGCTTGCTCGCGCCGCAGTGGGTGACTTTGAAGCCGCCCACGAGATCCTGTCAGGTGCGACGGGGATCGAGATTACCAACACTGAACGCGTGGTCCGTGCGCGCGCTGTGATTATGCTGCAACTGGACATGCGCGCCGAGGCGTTGGACCTACTGGACGGCTACACCGCTGCCGTCCCAGACCCCGGATTGCTGGCGCTACAAGCGCGCATCGGGTCGGGCGAAGACGTGCCCTATGACTTCGTGATCACCGCCCAAGACGGCGTGGCGGAGGTGTTCTTTACGGTTGCACAGCTGCTGTCGGGCGACCGCAACTCCACCTTGCCGCTTCTGATGGCGCAATCCGCGCGCGGCATTAACGCGGATCTCTCGGACGCCGTGGTTCTGGCGGGTGAATTGATGGCAGGTGACGCGCAGTTTGCCCTGGCCGCCGATACCTACGCCGCAGTGGCGGAAGATGATCCCAACTACATTGAAGCTCAGATGGGCCGTGCCAGCGCGTTGGAAGAATTGGGCCAACAAGAAGACGCCGTCGGCATCTTGCAGGCACTGTCTGAGGAGCGGCCAGATCTAGCCTCCGTCCAAGCGGCGTATGGCGATATCCTGCGCCGGGCGGAGCGGTTTGACGAGGCTATTGTTGCGTATTCGGCCGTGCTCGACTTGGTGGACGCGGATCTGCCGCGCTATTGGTTTATTTTTTATGCGCGCGCGATCAGCTACCATCAGGTCGACAATTGGGACCCGGCAGAGGCTGACTTCCGCCGCGCGTTGGAGCTGAACCCAGAGCAGCCTAACGTATTGAACTATCTGGGCTATTCCCTGGTCGAACAACGTCGCAACTTTGATGAGGCCTTGGGCATGATCCAACGAGCTGTCGCCGCGCGTCCTGAATCCGGGTTCATCGTTGATAGCCTCGGTTGGGTCTACTACCGCCTTGGTCGCTATGAGGAAGCCGTTGCCCCGATGGAGCGCGCGGTTGAATTGGAGCCAAACGATCCCATCGTGAACGACCATCTGGGCGACGTCTACTGGACAGTGGGCCGTTACCGCGAGGCCGAATTCCAATGGCACCGAGCGCTGTCGTTTGAACCGGAAGAGGAGGACGCAATCCGCATCCGACGCAAGCTGGACGTCGGCCTCGACGTCGTGCTGGAAGAAGAAGGCGGTGTCGGCGCGCTTGAGGAAGAGTGACGCCTGTTGCGATGCGAAGATTTGCCCCTGCCAAGATCAACCTTGCCCTGCATGTGACGGGCAAGCGGGCTGACGGATACCATCTGCTGGACAGTCTTGTGGTGTTTGCGGGGGTCGGCGATTGGCTTGAGGTTGCTCCGGCTGATGAGTTGAGCTTGTCCGTTATTGGGCCGAGGGCCGCAGGCGTTCCTGATGATTCGCGAAATTTGGTGTGGCGGGCGGCGGAGGTGCTAGCTGAGGGACGCGGGGCAGCGATCGTTCTAGAAAAGCATTTACCCCACGCAGGCGGCATTGGTGGAGGGTCGGCAGACGCGGCCTGTGTGTTGATCGCATTGGCGGAGGTCTGGGGCGTAGACCTACCGTCTGACGTATCCGCATTAGGCGCTGATGTGCCGGTGTGTGTGCATGGACGGCCCGTGAGGATGTCCGGGATTGGTGAGGTGTTACACGATGTGCCGCCATTGCCGACGATGTGGGTCGTGTTGGTGAACGCGGGCGTGGAGGTGCCAACAGGTGCGGTGTTCGGCGCGATGGAGCAGATCGACTGCGCCCCTTTGCCAGTACCTGATTGGGATGGCTTTGAAGGGTTCATCTGTTGGCTTAGCGCCACTCGCAACGACATGGAGGCAGCCGCGAAGACGGTCTCGCCTGTGATATCTGAAGTGTTGGACACGCTTGGTGCGGCGGATGGCTGTGCCCTTGCCCGGATGAGCGGCTCGGGCGGGACCTGTTTTGGGCTGTTCGCGGAAGAAGCGCAGGCGCGCGCAGCAGTGGGCGTGATGCCCGAGGGTTGGTGGGCCGAGGCTGCGCGCGTGTTGGAGTGACGCGAGCCGGGCCGAGGGCCTAGTTCAGACGTTCGACGACGTAGTCGGCCAGATCCGACAGCATATCGCGGATGGGATCATCCGGCAGGGCTGCGAGTGCGGCTTTGGCGGTGGCGACGTGGGCATTGGCCTCGTCTCGTGTGGACGAGAGCGTGCCGTGGGCCTGCAACAGCGACAAAGCGTGCTCTAGGTCGCCGTCTTGCTGGTCGCCTCTGCCGATGGTCCGCTTCCAGAACGCGCGTTGATCGGCGTCGGCACTCGCGATGGCGCGAATGACGGGGAGGGTCAGTTTCCGCTCCCGGAAGTCGTCACCGATGTTCTTGCCGATCGCTCCCGCCTCGCCTGAGACACCGCCCCAATCCAGCAGGTCATCGGCCATCTGGAATGCCACACCAAGCCCGTCGCCATAGGTTGCGAGCGCCTGCACTACATCGTCGTCACGGTCCGCGATTACGCCGCCGACTTCGCAGGCGGCTTCAAACAGCGCCGCCGTTTTGCCCCGAATCACTTGGATGTAGGTATCTTCCGTCGTCTCGATATTAGACGCGGCAGTCAGTTGCAGGACCTCGCCTTCCGCAATCGTAGCGGCGGCGTTGGACAGGATATTCAGCACGCGCAACGAACCCGGTTCCACCATCATTTGGAACGCCCGCGCAAAGAGGTAATCCCCGACCAGCACTGACGACTGGTTGTCCCACAACAGGTTGGCAGTCGGACGGCCCCGGCGTTGCGCGCTCTCATCCACAACGTCGTCGTGCAGCAGGGTCGCGGTGTGAATGAACTCAACTGTCGCGGCTAGCTTCACGTGATCGTCGCCCGCATAGCCGCACAGGCGAGCGCAGGCTAGCGTCAGCATGGGGCGTATACGCTTGCCGCCCGCCTCAACCAAATGGGCCGTGACCTCTGGAATGCGCGGCGCGTGCTTGGACGCCATACGCTCCCGGATCAGGGTGTTCACGGCCGCCAGATCATCGGCCAGCAAAGCGCTAAGGCGGTCGTGGGGCTTGGTCACTGGTGTATCGAGGCTCATGGTCGGTTCCCTCTGTCTCGACAGGGAGCACATGGCGGCTTACCTATCAAACATGCTTGAAATTCTACGCAGTACCGACCCGACCGTCATCGCCTTCGCCTCGGCTCTGTTACGAGGCGAAGATATAGAGGTGTTCGAGATGGACGTCCATATGAGCACGCTTGAAGGAGGTATTGGCATTTTGCCGCGCCGCCTGTTGGTGCGGCGCGATGAAGTGGATGCCGCGCGCGTTGTTTTGCGTGACAATGAGCTGCCGGTGTCGGAGTGAGCGACGACCTGACCCAAGACGCATTCCTGAGCGGGCGTGTGATGGTGTGGCAGCCGCGTGTGGGATACCGCGCTGCGACGGATCCGGTGTATCTGGGCGCGGCTTGCCCTGCGCGCGCGGGTGAGTCCGTGTTGGAGTTGGGTTGTGGCGCGGGGGTTGCGTCGCTGTGCCTTGGCGCTCGGGTCGCTGGGTTGAGCTTGATTGGGGTGGAGCGGCAGGCGGTTTACGCGGATCTGGCGCGGCGCAATGGGTTGGATGTGGTGGAGGCGGATTTGGCTGCTTTGCCCGCCGACCTGCGACAACGCAGTTTCGATCATGTGATTGCCAACCCGCCCTATCATGGGGTCAGCCCGGCGTCGGACGATGCGGGACGCGATGCGGCGTTTCGGGAGGAAACCCCTTTGGGCGAGTGGTGCGCGGTGGCGCGGTCGCGGTTGGTGTCCGGCGGGTGGTTCACGATGATCCACTTAGCGGAACGATTGCCGGACG
>RCNE010001717.1_pt1 | contig 11869 bp, 11 predicted proteins | sample 2041361 | NCBI WGS metagenome assembly RCNE01 (sample SAMN09708229, study PRJNA481090) | Marine sediment metagenome, whole genome shotgun sequencing project.
TCGCTACCGCTGGGAGCAACGATTCTTTCTGTGCAGCACTACCCATTGCTTCAAGTAACGACGCACATACAAACGACGAAGACAATAACGGCGATGCGGCCAGCGTCCGACCGCACTCTTCAAGAACAAGCCCGGCACCGACGTAACCGAACTCAAGGCCACCAAAGTTCTCGCCAATGGTCATGCCCGTCCAGCCCATATCGCCCATGCCAGCCCACAATTGCGACGACCATTCCTTGTTGCTGTCACGCAGTACGCGTAGCGCACCGACTGGAGAGCTTTCCTGAATAAAGTTCTTTGCAGAGTCTCGCAGCATTTGCTGCTCTTCGTTCAATACTAAGGCCATTTAAGTGTTCCTACGTTCTTTCGTTTATCAATTGGAAATGCATCATCTACACGGTAAATAGTCAGAAGCTAACTAACCGGGCATGCCCAAAATGCGTTTGGCAATGATGTTTAATTGAATCTCTGAAGTGCCACCCTCAATGGAGTTACCTTTACTTCGCAACCAGTGCTGCGCCAGGGTTTCTTCGCTTTCGGAGCCCCAAACCAGCGCGTCGCCGCCACCAACGGACATGAGTAGTTCGTTACGTTGTTTGTTTAATTCGGTGCCATAGAGTTTTAGTAAAGAAGAAGCCGCCCCGGTTCCGTGCCCTGCCTTGGCTTCGTCAATCACTCGCTCAATCGTCAGGGCAAACGCCATTTCGTCAATTTCAAAACTTGAAATATCCGCGCGGACTCCGGTATCGGCAAGCTGGTCATGTTCGCTGCCAATAGCCTCAAGAGCTGTTTGTCCGAGTGTTTTACTACCGGCTCTTGACAGGCCAAAACCACCTATCATTTCGCGCTCATGGGTCAACAAGTATTTAGCAATAGTCCAGCCTTGGTTGAGCTCTCCAACCAGATTTTCTTTTGGCACTTTGACGTTTTCAAAGACCGTTTCGCAAAACGGCGACTTGCCGCTGATGAGTTTAATCGGATTGGTAGAAACACCGGCTGACTGCATGTCAAACAGTAAAAAACTGACGCCTTGATGTTTGGGCACGTCGAAGTCGGTTCTTACCAGACAAAAAATCCAATCCGCTTTGTCGGCGTACGAGGTCCAGACTTTCGAGCCGTTAACCAGGTAGTGATCGCCCATATCCTCTGCACGCGTTTTCAAACTCGCCAGATCAGAACCCGCGTTAGGTTCGCTGTATCCCTGACACCAGCGAATCTCGCCACGCACAATTGGTGGAATAAAACGCTGCTTTTGTTCGTCGCTTGCAAATTTAAAGAGAGCCGGACCCAGCATGTCGATGCCGAAACTGTCGAGTGGACGGCGCGCAGTAATGCCCGCCATTTCCTGCTGCAGAACCCTGGCCTCTTCTTTTGACAAGCCGCCACCGCCGTGTTCTTTTGGCCACTGCGGCGCGGTCCAGCCTTTTTCGGCCATGCGTTCTAGCCACAAGCGCTGCTCTTTGTTTTCGAAGACCCACTTGCGACCTCCCCAACACTGATCGGCGTCAGATTTAATCGGAACACGCATTGATGTCGGGCAATTCTGCTCAAGCCATGCGCGGGTTACTTGGCGAAATTCTTTCAGGGTGGGCACGGTGCTGCCTCCGGAGGCGCGTTAGAAGTGTCGAATACAGGCTTCTAACTATGCGCGACCGGGGCGTTTACGGGTGTCACACCGGTGACAATCTCAGAGTTTGATACGGCCACCAATAAATTTGCGAAACTTTTCACCGTAAGGTGGACGAACAATTGAGAAAAGATCGGCCTTCGTTTGCGTGTACACGGCTCTTTTGTGACTAAATTCGTAGAAGCCCGCTTTGCCGTGATAGGCGCCCATGCCCGAAGCCCCAACTCCGCCGAACGGAAGTTCTTCCTGAGCAACGTGATAGAAAACGTCGTTAACCGTCACTCCGCCCGACGTTGTGTGATCCAGTACGTAATCACGCTCAGCCGAGTCACTGCCGAAGTAGTACAGCCCAAGCGGACGCGGATGGTCGTTAATGTAGGCCACGACATCTTTCACGTTTTTATAGGTTTTAATCGGCAAAATGGGACCAAAAATCTCGTCCTGCATGGCAAGCATCTCGTCGGCGGGGTTTACTATCAGGTGCGGCGCCATTTTGTGGTGTGATTGCTGGGTAAAATCCTCGTTAGCCGGGTTTATCGCAACAACGTCAGCGCCCTTGGCACGAGCGTCTTCAAGGTAACCGTGCAGGCGATCGAAATGGCGCTGACTGACCACCGACGTGTAGTCGTCGTTGTCGCGCAAGCCGCTTGGATACATGGCTGAAACGGCTTCGGTAGCGGCTTTTGCAAAGGCAGATTCGGAACCTTCCGGTAAGAAAACGTAGTCTGGCGCCAGACAAATTTGACCGGCGTTGAGCGTCTTGCCTGACATAATGCGTAACGCAGCCGTTTCAAGGTCGGACGACTCGCCGATAATTACCGGCGACTTGCCGCCGAGTTCGAGCGTAACCGGAACCAGGTTGTCGGCGGCGGCGCGCATGACGTGCCGCGCGATAGACGTCGCGCCTGTAAATATCATGTGGTCGAACGGTAAAGCCGAAAACCGGGCAGCGACATCAGCGTTACCGGTAATCACTGCAATTTCGTCTTGGGCGTAATACTTCGAAAAAAGATCCGCCATTAGCGCCGACGTTCGCGCAGTAAATTCGGACGGTTTAATCATGGCTCGATTACCCGCCGCGAGAACACCCGCAAGCGGCGCAAAGGTCAGGTTTACCGGAAAGTTCCAGGGACTAATGACACCTACTACGCCCTTGGGTTGGTACTTGATGGCCGCCCTTGCTCCGAACAGACCTAACGGAAACTGCGTAGAGCGCTTGTCGGACCGCATCCAGCCAGATAAATGTTTTTTAGCGTGTTTTAGCGTATCGAGGGAACCGCTTATATCGGTAAATCTCGACTGATCAATGGATCGATGGCCAAAATCTGCTCGCATCGCTTCACACAGTTCGTCACCGTGCGTGTGCAGCAGGTCAATTGATTTGTCCAGCCGCTCGATTCTAACCGCAGCCGAAGGAAGTCCGTCTTTTACACAAGCAGTCTTTTGCTGTTCAAGTATGTCTTTCACTGGTTGTCCTCTTTGCTCGGGTTAACCGCGTCGGCGGTGGGTGTCTGTTGAGTCTGTGTCGTACCCGCAGCAGGGACTTGCCCGATAATAGCCTGGTACTGGTCGACCATGGCTTTAATCGCTTGCTCCGGCGTTGCATAAGGTTGCGTAAAGGCCTTGGTCATGTGCTCCCGAACCAGATCCTGTGTCGCTAACGACTGTAGTATTTGTTGCTCAAGATAAGGCGCAACCAGAGCCACGAATTTGTCGCCATAGAGTCGTATCAACTCCTCAAGCACACGATTGGTCAAGAGTGACGCGTGACCTTCTTGCTCCATATCGGCAAGGATCTGCATCAATACGCTGCGTGTCAGGTCTTCGCCTGTTTTCGAGTGCAGCACCTGAATAGATTCCCGCTCGATAATCATCTGGCGAATTTCTGTAATGGCGACGAATTTGCTGGTCGACGTGTCGTAAATTCGGCGATTCGGATACTTCTTAAGCACTCTCAAAGCTCTGCTCCTACGGTAATTACATTAATGTTTTGCGACGCGGAAATATAATGCGACGCGGAAATATATCTAATAAAAAACACTAACTATATGATCTATAATAAATTTAATTATTTGCAAACGCAAAATAATACTTGACTTTTCAGTTTACGCTGCTATATTAGCGTTAATTTTTATGCAACGCAAAATTGGAGCAAAGACATGACACAGATAAACCCGGAATCCATCAAGAACTTCTTTGAACAAGCCACCAGCGCCTACGGCGAGTCGTGGAAAGCGCAAGCCAGCTATTACGACGACATGGTTCGCCGCTACACGAAAGCGATGACCGATTTTGCCGATGCGCGCATGACCAGTTTCGCTGAAATGCGTGACTCTCAGACATTTAACCAGGCCTTCGAAGCCAACCTTGCGTTCGAAGAAAAAATTCGCGAAGGGATGGTTGCCCTGCAAGAAGAAAACACGAAATCCTGGGAAAAACTCAGCGAGGACATGAAAGGAATTTACGTCCAGACAACCAACGTGGCCAAAAAGAGCTCTGAAAAAGCGGCTTAATGAGACTGGATAAAACCCGAAGATCCACGTAGGAGCGGCTTCCAGCCGCGACAAGCATCTGAATTGATCAGACTTATCGCGGCAAGATGTCGCTCCTGCGCCAAACACCGGATTTCTTTTGAGTTTTCACACAGCCCCTGGTCTGACCATTACCCAAACCTGATGGGTGCGCACTTTCGCAAACCCATCAGGTTCGTTTAGAGGATTCGGTATGCAACAAATAAGCGGTCTTGACGCAACGTTCATATTTATGGAAACGGAAAATGCGCCAATGCATATTGGCTCAGTTGGCATTTTCGACCCGTCAACAGCCCCAGGTGGCGTGGTTCGGTTTAAACGCATCATTCAAACGGTGAAAGAACGAGCCCACCTGGCTCCTTACTTGCGCCAGCGACTTATCGAAGTCCCGTTCAATGCAGACTTTCCGTACTGGGTTAAAGACGCATCGTTCGACCCCGAGTTTCATATTCGCCACATTGCGCTGCCTAAACCAGGCGACTGGCGCCAACTGTGCATACAGGTAGCTCGCTTACACGCGCGTAAACTGGATCGCTCCAAGCCGTTGTGGGAGCTTTACATTATCGAAGGCCTAGATAACGTTAAGGGCATTCCTCCAGGCTGCTTCGCCATGGTCACAAAATTGCATCACGCCGCAATTGACGGTGTTTCCAGCCAAGCCATAGCGGCCACGCTGTGCGACGCTACTCCCGAGATCCGGGAAGTCGACGGCGCCGACCAGTGGCAAGCGGATAAGCCACCGACTCCGCTTGAACTGACCTCAATGGCAATTCAGAACAACGCCACGCGCCCCTTTCGGTATTTCGAATTTTTACAAAAATCCATTCCGGCATGGACTTCGGCTATCGAAAGTTCTATATCCGGCGCATTGGCACCGCCACCCAGCGTACCTCGCACTCGCTTTAACCGGGTGGTCTCACCTCACCGGGTGTTCGAAGCGGTGAGCTTTTCACTGGATAAGGTTAAAGCCATAAAGACCGAGGCAGGCGGCACCGTTAACGACGTTGTGCTGGCTATTTGTGCAGGCGCCTTGCGCAGGTATCTCCTGGAAAAAGAGGAGCTGCCTGAACTGAGCCTGGTAAGCATGTGCCCGGTGAACGTGCGTGATCCCAACGCAGCCGCCAGTGCCGGTAACCAGGTGGTGTCTATGGCAGTACCTTTGCACACTGAAATTGAAGACGCCAAAGAACGCCTTGCGGCAATTTGTTCTTCTACTAAAGACGCCAAAGCCTACACGAACGCGATTAGCGCGAAGTCCATGATGGAAATGGCCGAGTTCATTCCTATGGAATTGAGTGTAATGGGTGCAAGAGTTGCCGCCGAACAGGGCATGGCCAATTTTACCACTCCCGAGTTCAATACCGTTATTACCAATGTTCCGGGTCCGTCCGTACCTTTTTACAGCAACGGCGCCAAACACATTCGAGGCTGGGGAACTGGCCCATGCGTCGACGGCAATGGCTTGTTCCATTCCGTAGGTAGCTACTGCGGTGAGTTAAACATCAGCGTGACCTGCTGTCGAGAAATGATGCCAGATCCGTCTCGCTATGCAGGATTTCTGAACGAATCGTTCCAGGAACTCGAGCAACTTGTCGTGAAGAGCAAGAAGAAAACTCAAAAAAGTAAAGCGCAATAAACACGCGAATCACACTAGGATTAATATGAGCTACGTACTCAAAGAAAAGTTTCGACCACCAAGTTCACTCCTGTATATGACAGAACCACTTCGAGCCATGATGGATCTCGGCGCGCTACACCTCTCGGAACATTGGTTAAGTTCTCTTCGAGGTGGTGATGGTCATCCTGTGCTGGTTATTCCAGGATTCACAGCGGGCGATCGCTCAACAAGCGTATTGCGAAATTTTTTATCCTCACTTGGCTACCTGCCTTGCGGGTGGAAACAAGGCGTCAATTTCGGCGCGCGAGACGAACTGTTCAAAGGCACCGGCGAACTGCTCGTGCAACTACACGAACAGTACGACTGCCGCGTGAGCATTGTGGGTCAGAGTCTGGGTGGCATATACGCGCGAGAGCTGGCCAAAGAACTCCCGGATGCCGTTCGACAAGTGATAACCTTGGGTAGCCCGTTTAACGACCCCGAAGGTTCAGGCTCAAAACTGTCCGGGCTCTACAAACTGTTCAACCCCGAAAATCAAAAAAACGCGCGGCAGCTGAAACAAGAAGGTCTGGATTTACACGCACCACCACCGGTTCCAACGACATCGATTTACAGCAAGTTCGACGGTATATGTCACTGGCGGGCGTGCCTGCAGCGCGGCGACTATGACAATGTTCAAAATGTCGAGGTCCTGAGCAGCCACACAGGTATGGGCGTAAACGCGCAAGCCATGTTTGTCATTGCGGACCGGTTGTCGCAAAGACGGGGCGAGTGGAAACCCTTTCATACCGGACGCTATTTCGGCTGGCCTGCAAACGCAGCCTGACCCCGCTTCGAGAGCGATACAAAACAAAAAACTGTCCGCCGGCGGTCACGTCGGCGACAGCTCTTGCCTGATGACTGTGCAAGACTGCGCGTATTGTCTCTTGGCGCGATGCCCGCGCCTGCCGACCCATGACAGGTGCTACTATGCCTACCACAGTAAAAAGCAAGGACCTGCCGACGCTTGCAGGAAAACAGCTGGAAGCTTCCGCGTGGCTTGAGATTACTCAGGAACGTGTGAATCAGTTTGCTCAAGCGACTGACGATTTTCAGTTTATCCATGTCGATCCCGAAAAGGCTGCGCAAACACCTTTTGGTGGTCCAATTGCTCACGGTTTTTTGTCACTTTCGTTACTGTCCTACCTTAACGCACAGAATTCCGTCGTCCCCGAGAACCTTGCAATGGGAATTAACTACGGGTCTGACAAAGTTCGTTATCTTGCGCCGGTACGCGTTGGCGCCCGCATTCGGACACAACAGAAAATTCTGGAAGTCGCCGAGAAGCAACCTGGACAGTGGCTGATAAAAACGGCCGTCACGGTCGAAATTGAAGGTGAAAAAACACCGGCGCTTGTTGCCGAAATATTGTCACTGATGATCGTGGCCTGACACGACTCTAACTGAAGGATAAACAACTCAAATGAATATAAGAATGGACGGCCAGGTGGCTATTGTTACAGGAGCCGGTCGAGGGCTCGGCCGGAGTCACGCGTTGGCGCTGGCAGAACGTGGTGCAAAAGTCGTGGTAAACGATCTGGGTGATGCAGGCGGCGCATCGGCGAACGCCGACGCCGTAGTGGCGGAAATCGAAGCCGCAGGCGGAGAGGCCATGAGTCACGGAGCAAGCGTTTCTGACTATGCGCAAGTAGAGGACATGGTTAGCAAGGCCTTGGAGAAGTGGGGTCGCGTGGACATTCTGATTAACAACGCGGGCATCCTGCGTGACAAAACGTTTCAAAAAATGTCACTCGATGATTTTCGCCTGGTTATTGACGTGCACCTTATGGGTAGCGTGAACTGCACAAAAGCCGTCTGGGAAACTATGCGAGCGCAAAACTATGGTCGTGTTGTATTCACCACCTCAAGCTCGGGTTTGTATGGCAACTTCGGCCAGTCCAACTATGGTGCCGCGAAAATGGCAGTAGTTGGTCTAATGAACACTCTGCATCTGGAAGGTAAGAAGAACGACATTCGAGTGAACTGTCTTGCCCCGACTGCAGGTACGGCGATGACCGAGGGACTATTTCCCGAAGAAGTATTCAAGTTGATGGCCCCTGAGTCAGTAAGCCCTGCTGTCGTTTTTCTGTCCAGTGCGGATGCACCGAGTCGCAAAGTCCTGTGTGCGGGCGGCGGCAGCATGGCGATATTCAAGGGTTTTGAAACCGAAGGCATGAGTCTGTTTCCGGACAACTTGTCACCGGAGGGCGTCGCCTCATCCTGGGCTCAGCTCAACGATGTAAAAGGCATGCGAGAGTTGGGTGCAGGCTTCGAACAGCCAGGCAAATTTGCAGAACAGGCGGCCAAGAAACTTGGCCTTAAGAAACAAGACTAAAACAACATGGGATTCAGCATGAGAGAAGCAGTTATTGTATCGACGGCGCGAACGCCCATTGGCAAGGCCTATCGCGGTGCGTTTAACAACACCGAAGCACCAACACTTGGTGGGCACGCAGTCAAACACGCCGTTCACCGCGCAGGCCTGGATCCTGCCGAAGTTGAAGATGTGATAATGGGCTGCGCTATGCCCCAGGGCACACAAGGGCTAAATGTTGCAAGGCAAATCGCGTTAGCCGCAGGCCTGCCCGTAACGACTGCGGGCATGACCGTAGACCGGCAATGTTCTTCGGGGATGATGGCGATCGCGATCGCGGCCAGAACAGTTATTTGCGATAACGTCGACATCGTGGTTGGAGGAGGGCTTGAATCGGTTAGCCTGGTGCAAAACGAACATCAGAATTTGCACCGTGCTGCGGACCCGCGATTGTTGGAAAAGCACCCACACATTCTAATGCCGATGATCGATACGGCTGAAGTGGTTGCCCAACGTTACAACGTTAGCCGAGAAGCTCAGGACGAGTACGCATTGCAAAGTCAGCAGCGCACGGCCGCCGCGCAGCAAGCTGGCAAATTCGACCTGGAAATTGTGCCGCTACCTTCAACCATGGGTGCGATGGACAGAGAAACCAAAGAGATAACCCTTCATGATGTCGTGCTCGACAAAGATGAAGGCAACCGGCCGACAACCACCCTGGAAGGTCTGAGTGGATTGAAACCTGTAAGAGAAAATGGTGTGATCACAGCAGGCAACGCCAGCCAATTATCAGACGGCGCATCGGCCTCGGTGATTATGGAAGCCAATTTGGCAAGCAAGAGAGGCCTCGAACCGCTCGGAATTTATCGTGGCACGGCTGTTTCAGGTTGCGCACCTGACGAGATGGGCATTGGCCCGGTTTTCGCTGTACCGAAGCTACTTAAGCGCAATGGCCTTAAGCTTGCCGACATTGATCTGTGGGAGTTAAACGAAGCGTTTGCCGTACAGGTACTCTACTGCCGCGACACATTAGGCATTGCGAATGAGAGGTTAAACGTAAACGGCGGAGCGATTTCAATTGGGCACCCGTATGGCATGTCGGGTGCCAGAATGGTTGGACACGCGCTTATTGAAGGCAAACGCCGCGGCGCAAAGTTCGTTGTTTGCACCATGTGCATTGGTGGAGGTCAGGGTGCTGCATCCCTGTTTGAGGTAGCCTGATGAACGCCCGTGTTGCGCGACCCGCGCTGCCAAAGCTTGCACTACAGGCAACCGTCATACTGCTTGGTCTAATCCTTGCTGGCTGTGCGACGCCCACAATGACCACAGAGCCTGCTTCTTTACACATTTTATTGACCAACGACGACGGCTACGACACTCCAGGTATCAGAGCCATTCATGAAACTCTGATTTCAGCTGGACATCGCGTCACACTGGTTGCACCGCTCAAGAACAACAGCGGCGGCAGCATGCGTGTTACTACACAAGGCGCACTGCAATACAAAGAGCATGCTGACAATCTTTGGTCTGTTGACGGAACACCAGCCGACTCGGTACTTGTAGGGTTGTTGCATATTCTTCAAGATGACAAACCGGACATCGTGGTGTCGGGTGCGAATTTTGGCCCCAATCTGGGCTACGCTATTAGCTCAGGCACCGTTGGTGCCGCCACAATGGCCATGCAAACGGGAGTACCCGCCATCGCTGTGTCCGTAGGCATAAAAGCCGAAGAGTACAACGCGACGCCAATACCATTTCCAAGTACGTTTAATGCTTTTCAGGGAGCTGCGGATTTTACTGTAAAACTTATCGGCGAGTTGCAAGCAACTCGCAAGCAAGGCCACAAGCTGTTACCTGAGAAAACTGTATTAAACGTTAACTACCCTGCCGTTAAGGCAGCCGACCTGGAAGGAACCCGCGTACTCGAAGCAACCTGGGACGCGGGAGTTCGTCTTGGCTACGCGGAGATTAAAGAAACAGGAAAACTCGCCGTCCAGCTGCAGGTACTGAAAGCCCCGGAGGTAAAAGCCAGCGACTCGGATTGGCAGTGGCTGAGCCGCGGTTACGTAACCGTGACCATTCTCGACGGCAATACCGATGCGGGAAGTTCTTCGCGGGCTAAAGTTTCCTCGCGATTAGGCACTTTACTGGCAGAGTGAGTGCTCGACAGATGTCGGCACAAAATCAGAACACGATTTTTTCTTGTCGACCAAGCGTCGAAAGCCTCCTCAATGCATACTGCAAAGAGAAGCATTGCACAGGACAGCTTGGCTTGGAAGGTCGCGAGTATACGAACTTCACACTTTGATCAAATTGCCACTCGAAAATTTTACCCAGTCGGCCTTTTCGCGATCTGTGACAACCAAAGACCAATGCTCCGCCATCAACCGTGCCTTAAGAAACTGCTCGACAGCAGCGCTAAAGTGAATTATTGAATACTTTGGCGATTCCTGAAACTCATCGATGGCGCGCTCAAGGAAGTCGAGCGCGTTTTCTACCAACCGTTCCATGAGCTTTTCTGGTGTTACCTTTGCTTTTGCGCTCGGCTTTGTCATTTTCTTAACATCCAACTTGTCTGGGCAGCGAATCGACGATTGAGTTACTCCTATTGCCTATTGTAGTCACATAAACTCGCGGCCACTATGGTAGAGGCCATATTTTTTTATAGTCTAAATTGGAACCTACCCAATGACGCATAGAACTATTGTTAGTTCGCCCTCTCCTTGGGTCCCCCCACCCGAATTCGAAGAGCCGTTCTTCAGCTATTTTAATCGCGTGCAACGCGACATGGGTAATTTTAGCCGTGGTAACTTTTCTCACATTTCACCCACGTCGCGCCGGGTCTCCACTACATCCAAATCACCCTTTCGTGCATCTGGCGCCTATGCCTTGCCAGGTGTTCCGTTCACTGTTACCCGGCATGATTACAATGACGTCGGTACAAGCGTGTTTATTAATACACTAAGACCCGGCGCAACTCACCAGTTCGATCAGTACGGATATTCCAGACCCAAATATCTGACCAGCTCCAAATTTAATCTCGCACCGGGTCAATCACTGACGCTCACCTCTCCATTCGGAGGGCCTATTCAAATTCAATATGGTGCCAATGACGTCCCGGTCGAAATTGAATTTACACAGATTGGTGAACATCCTTATTGGGCTTCGAGCGACGACGACGCGACGTTCATGGAAGCGCTTGAAGCCGGCGACTACGACTGGGCCGAACTGATAACACCGGGCTTTGAAGTGCATTCTACGCTTGAGAAAATGCGCGAAACCATGGCCATCCCGACCTGGGGTAGTGCTTCTGCAGTATCCGAAGCAATTACCCGATACACCTATAATTACCCGCACTTATTGGCAGGTCTACGCGGCCCGGGTATCGACATAGACCCCGAGATTCACGATTTTGCCCAGGCTCATGGCCTTGAAATCGATATGTTCGACGGGGTCAAACATATGAACGCCGATCAGGCGACGTGTGGTTACGGCTGTTCAGGTAATCCCTACGACGCCTACTGGTCGTTCGACCCACTGGGCCACGGCGACTTACACGAACTCGGACACGGACTGGAGCGCAGCCGTTTCCGATTCGCGGGCTGGGACGGGCATGCGTCCACCAATCCCTACTCCTACTATTCGAAGTTCCGCTATTACCAGAACACCGGGGATACCGGCGTTCTGCAAGGCTGCCAGAGTTTACCGTTCGAAAAACTATTTGAGATAGCGCAATCCAG
>RCNE010001718.1_pt1 | contig 11868 bp, 13 predicted proteins | sample 2041361 | NCBI WGS metagenome assembly RCNE01 (sample SAMN09708229, study PRJNA481090) | Marine sediment metagenome, whole genome shotgun sequencing project.
TAAGTACAGCAAAGGATTTAGAATGCAAAAACAAAAAAATTTAAGAGCAGGTTTCTCTCTTATTGAGTTACTCATCGTTATCGTTATCCTTGGGGGTCTGGTTGCCGTAGTTGCACCGGGTCTCATGGATGCAGCAGATGAAGCAAAAAGAGATACGGTATGTTTAAAAATGCATGATCTTAAAAAACGTCTTGACATGTTTAAACTGGACAATGGTACTTATCCTGACACAGAAGAAGGGTTTGAAGCCCTTTTATCTAATCCTGATACAGATAAATATCCAAACTACCGTGCAAAACCTTACCTGAAAAAGATGCCTAAAGACTCATGGAAAACACCTTTTCTCTATGTCAAAAAAGGAGAAGAGGTTGAACTCATCTCTTTTGCCGCAGACAGAAAAGACGGAGGAGAAGAGAGCAATAGAGATATCTTGTTTTCTGACTGTAACAAATAAGAGACACCATGTCTTCTCTTCAGAGATATCCTATGCATAAAGGCTTTTCTCTCATAGAACTGCTTATTGTTATACTGATCATCTCAATGGTCTATTTTCTTGGATTTGAAGGCATAGAGATAGACAAAAAGAAACCAAAAGCTTTAACCCCACTCAATCTGAAATCAACCATTGTTTCCTCTGAACTCTTTGGTGATCAGGCTACCCTTTTATGTATCAACAAATGCAGTACCTGTTACCTGAGGTCTGATATTGCTTCGGGTTTTGAAGAATATACAAGTCCCATAGACCTTAGCGATATCAAAGCCTATACTCTGGATAAAGAGGATGCCCTGATCCATATTGAGTATGAGCGCTATCAAGATAAAAAGATATGTCTTATACTGGATTTTTTCAGTAACGGATCTTCAACACAGATCATTTTGGAAGAGGGTGAAAAGAGCTATTTCCTACCTGCCTTTTTTGGTGAGGCCAAAGCATTTTCCTCACCCCAGGAAGCAAAAGAATACTGGTTGAGAAACACTGCAGCCGTAGCCAACAGTGGAGATTTCTATTGAAAGTATTACGCCCTGCCTTTACCATCATCGAGATCCTTGTTTCTGTGATCATCCTCTCTTTTGCCATTATCTTTGTACTTAAGGTCCACACTGACAATCAGGACCAGATCGTATATATCTCTGAAAGAAACAAACACTCTTTACAGGATTCTCTTTATTTGAGCCCCAATATTCTCAGACATCATAAAGACAATAAAAATGCCTATGATATCGTGGAACGTTTCTTTAAGATCAAAGAACAGGAGAGTCGTGCACTTTTAAAGAAAAATGAAAGAGATATCTTTATCCCTGAAGAAATCATCATTCTGCCCCCTCAAGATATTCAAGGTCCTACAGCCACGGTCAATGAGATCATGTTAAAAGGTCAACACTCTTCTATCTACTATCGTTTTAAACTGGAATCATTTTAACACTTACCTATCTGCAAGCTCATAGATGTACCTTTCAAAACAAAAGCTAAAAAAGTTATAATACTCTCAATTTACTGCAAGGACATATGCACCGATGCTTTTTAAGTACAAAGGGTTTGATAAAACAGGTAAAAAAGTCAAAGGGACAGTTACGGCCAGTTCCGTTGAAGAAGCCGGACAAAAACTTCGTGTGCAGGATATCTACCATGAAGGACTGACACCTACCAAAGAGTTTTCACTTGAAGCCTTTGCCAAACGTCAAATGCCCGGAGAACTACTCAGTACTTTTTCTAAAGAACTCTCTTCCTACCTCAATTCAGGTATGACCATACTCACAGCTATAAGACTGCTTGAAAATCAGCATGAAGGAGAAAAGAGATATGTCTCTTTTCTAAACTCTGTCAAAACCATGATCGATGAGGGGAAATCCCTTTATAATGCGCTTAATGCCCAAAAAGTATATGCATTGCCGGACTTCTTTTTACAGAGTCTTAATGTTGCCGGACAAAGTGGTAAAATGGTAGAAGTACTGACCAATATGGGAACCTTTTTCTCTGCACAAAGCAAAGTCAAAAAACAAGTAAAAGGTGCCATGACCTACCCTGCCATCATCTTTACTATAGCCATAGGAATGACCTCTTTTCTTATTGCTTTTGTTGTACCAAAAATTACGGATATCTTCGATGATACGGGGCAGGAACTTCCTCCTATTACACAATTTGTACTGGGATTGAGTGATTTTTTAACCGCACACTATATCGCCATCATTGTCACGATCCTGCTTCTTATACTCTTTTTTAAACTTGCCTATGCCAAACTGAGTACCTTTCACACCCTCATAGATACGCTACTTTTAAAAATACCGGTATTGGGAACACTGATCCAAAACCATGAACTGGGCAGATTTTCCTACATACTCTCACTCATGCTGGAATCCGGCGTTGCCTATGCACAGGCGGTACAACTTGCCAAAACAACGTTTGGCAATCAGTCCCTGCTTACTTTGTTCGAAAACGCATCAGTTAAGGTCATGGAAGGAAACAAACTTTCCAATGCACTTCAACTCTCCAAAGGCGTGAAACTCAAACGTAATTTTATGCAATCTTTAGCATTGGGAGAAGAGTCCAGTGAAGTGGCTCAGATCCTTAACAACATTTCTCAGCTTTATGCGGAAGAGAATGAAGATAAACTCAAATTCCTCTTAAGCTTACTTGAACCATTTATGATGCTTTTTATAGGGGTTGTTGTCGGTGTCATAGTCTCAGCTATGCTTCTTCCTATCTTTACCATGACACAAGGATTACAGTAAATGTCACATGTTAAAACGATGATTGCATTCACCCTTGTCAGCATTAGTTCCATCTATGCTGACACCATTGGGGGAGAAGCCTCTTTGGGTATTTTTAATCACAGCCCTGACGGGTATGCTTCCTACACCTTACCTTTTGGGTACAGAGGTACTTCTGCAGATATCGTAGATACTTTAGGTTTCAATGAAACACAGGATATTTTTCTCAAACTCTATATAGAACACCCGCTTGTCATTCTTCCCAATGTAAAACTAGCTTATACTGCACTCTCTCATGAGGGTAACAGTCAGGTGGCACTTTTTACCTGGGGTAAGATTGTCAACTTTACAGGAGAGGTAGACAGCAGCTTGTCACTTAACATGACAGATGCCACACTCTACTATGAAATATTTGATAATTGGGTGAACCTGGATGTGGGGCTTACGCTTCGCTACCTTATAGGAGATATGGCTGTCAATCATGAGGCTCTCTCTTTTTCAACCCTTGTCCCTTTGCTTTACGCCAAAACACGTTTTGACTTTCCTCTTACTGACCTCTCTTTACAACTGGAAGCCAATGCGGGCAGCTATGCAGACATCACCTCCTATGACTATGCGTTGTCTGCCAGATACACTTTGGCTATGGGCATAGGTTTGGAAGCAGGCTACAAAACTATACATCTTAACAGTAATGACTTGCTGGATGGATTTGATGCCGATATGGACTTTTCAGGTCCTTATGCTGCTGCGGTTTGGGATTTCTAATGGCTAAACAACGTTTTAGAGATGTCAAACAGGGCAAAGCCATATCTCCACCAGAAATACAAAAACCTAAGATCTCACCTGAGTGCTATGCTTCTGTAGGTCTCAAGATCAAAGCCTTTCTTACGGATGCCTTTATGCTTGTGATGCCTATAATGTATGTGGTATTTTACCTTGTTATGGGTGGGAGGGAAGGCTTTGCAGAAGATATGTTAATGGGATGGGTATATATACTTATTCCTCTTGTATTGGTGCAAACCATTTTTATGTACTTCACTGGACAAACCCCTGGTTATAGAGCCTATAACATTACACTCATTGATGAAAACACGAAAGAAAGACCTTCACTCTTTGTTATACTCTTTAGAAACCTGGCTACGATTCTTTCTCTCTTTACCCTACTAGGCTGGGCATTGATGTTTTTTAGAAAAGACAACAAAACACTACATGACCTACTCTCCGCAACTGCAGTTATAAATAAGAAATGACAGAAACAAAAAAATTTCTCTCTCCTCTTTTAGGAGCGTACTACTTTTTTTACTTTGCACTTGTGGGTGTATATGTTATCTTTATGCCAAAAGTACTCCTCGATCTAGAGTACAGTACTGTAGAAGTAGGTATTATTTATGCGGCTGCTCCATTTATGCGATTCTTACTTCCTTTTGTCTTTAGGCATTATGTCTCTTTAACAGAAAAAGTCTATAGAGTCTCGTTATTTCTTACGTTCATCGCTACCTTGATCTTTCTGCAAACTGTGAATGATTTTTGGTTTTACCTTATGGCCAATCTTCTTTTTGGAGCAGCTATGGGAATCTCTCTTCCTTATGTAGAGACCATAGCACTTGCGACACTCTCCAAACATCGTTACGGGAAAGTACGTCTATGGGGCTCTTTGGGTTTTATTGGTATTGCACTTTTATTGGGTAAACTGCTTGACTCACCTTATGAAGCACTCTACTATTTATCTGCCACAGCATTTTTAACACTTTCTTTCGGGTTATTCCTTACTAAGTACGATACAACGGTACATACCTCGGCACAAGATGATGCTTCTTTTTCACTTTCAAAATATTGGGCATTTTGGGTTTCTGTCTTTTTAATGCAGGTTGGCTTTGGCGGATTTTACAACTTCTTTACCATTTATGAAACAGCCCATGGCATCTCACTTGAAATGATATCATGGATGTGGAGTTTTGGTGTGATATGTGAAGTCTTCATGCTTTACTTTCAAGGGCCCCTCTTGCAGAGGAACCTACTCAACATCTTACAGTTTGCAACGATTGTGACAGCATTTAGATGGCTGATTCTCTACCTCTACCCTGATTCTGTCACACTGACCTTTGCCAGTCAGTCTCTGCATGCGGTCTCGTTTGCACTGTACCATACGGCAGCCATCACCTACGTATTTTCACTCTATACACAAAAGAAACTTGCCCAACAATTTTTTCTAGGCATAGCATTTGGACTGGGCGGTTCAGTGGGTGCTATACTCTCAGGGCAGATCTATGGGGAATATCTCTTCCTGGTAGAATCTTTCATCACCGTTATGGCCTTTCTCGCTTTATTCATACATCAAAAACGTAAAGCAGGGTTACAGACATGATAAAAGAGTTCCCTTTAGTCATCATCGCAGGAGGAAAGAGCTCCCGTATGGGTGAAGACAAAGCCCTACTTCCTTTTGGAAAGTACCAAACACTAACCCAGTTTCAGTATAGTAAACTAAGCCCCCACTTTCAAGATGTATATATCTCTTCTAAAACAGATAAATTTGATTTTGAATGTATCGTCATTGAAGATACGCAAAAAGAGTATTCTCCTCTTATAGCCATACTCTCTATTTTTGAAACGCTGAAGGTTGATGAAGTTTTCATTTTAAGTGTTGATGCACCATTTGTAGACAAAGAACTGATAGAAACAATCTTTAAAAGCAGAAATGATAAAAGTGATATTGTTGTGGCAAAAAGCCCCTCGGGCATACAACCACTCTGTGGCTGCTACAAAAAGTCTATGGTGCCGCTGGCCTATGCACAATTGGCAAAAGGCAACCACAAACTCCTTGATCTATTGGCTCTGGCACATACACAATTTGTTGAGTTTGAGGACGATGAACCATTCACCAATCTCGGACTCAACGGTGCCTTCACCGAGGTCGGGCAGTTTGAAAATGTGTTCGCTCATGCTGCCTCCATTACTCTGTTAATGCCGGCGACCATGCGCTTCAATCCCGGAAAATACTGCCATTCAAACGCATGCGGGTAAGGTGTGTCCCAACCGGCGACGCGCGAGATCGGCGCTTCAAGATGATAGAAGCATTCTTTTTGTATAGTAGCTGCGAGTTCCGCACCGTAGCCACCGAATCGCGTTGCCTCATGTGCGACCAAGCAACGGCCGGTTTTCTTGACGGAGTCTGCCAGCGTTGCAACATCGAGCGGTGCCAGTGTTCGTACGTCGACAACTTCGCAATCCACACCGGTTTCCTTGGCGGCTGCGATCGCCACATGCACCAGCGTGCCATAGGTGATGATCGTCAGTTCATTGCCCTCGCGAGCAATATCGGCGGCGCCGAGCGGCACCGTGTAGTGGCCCTCGGGGACTTCGCCTTTCGGATGCGAATTCCAGGACACGGCCGGTTTTTCCGGATCACCATCAAACGGGCCGTTATAAATGCGTTTCGGTTCGAAAAACACGACCGGGTCATCTGACTCGATGGCACTGATCAACAAGCCTTTCGCGTCATAAGGATTGGACGGCATCACAACCTTGATACCACTGACGTGCGTGAAAATACCTTCCGGTGACTGTGAATGCGTCTGTCCGCCGCGTATACCGCCACCGCAAGGTGTTCGAATCGTCACGGGCGAGAAGAACTCACCGCTTGAGCGATAACGCAGGCGCGCGAGTTCACTCACGATCTGATCGAAGCCGGGGTAGATGTAATCGGCGAACTGGATTTCGGCCACTGGCCGCAGTCCGTTGACGCCCATGCCGATCGCGGTACCGATGATGCCGCCTTCAGAGATTGGCGCGTCGATGACGCGGTGGTCGCCGTACTTTCTTTGCAGACCGTCGGTGCAACGAAAAACGCCACCGAAGTAGCCGACGTCTTGGCCAAGAACAACAACGCTGGGATCCTTGTCCATAACGATGTCATGGGCCGACCGAATGGCCTCGATCATGTTCATGCGTGCCATTAGTCGCCCCTCTCAATTTCGAGCATTCGGCGTCGCTGTGACTCCAGATGCTGCGGGATTTCGGCGTAGACGTCTTCAAACATCGTGGCCGGGTCCAGCCACGGCCCTTCCGTCATGGTGCCGTGAGTCTGAGCCTCTTTCCAGGCCGCTGTGACTTCAGTTTTCAATTCGTCGATGAGGCGCTCGTGTTTTGTATCCGACCAGTGACCTTCCGCGATCATGAAATTCTTCAGACGCTCGATTGGATCGCCGAGCGGGAAGGACGCCCATTCATCCTTGGGTCGATACTTCGACGGATCATCGCTGGTTGAGTGCGGTCCACCGCGGTAGGTCACCAGCTCAATCAGTGTCGGCCCGCCGCCGCGTCGAGCACGATCAGCGGCCCACAAGGTCGCCGAGTAGACCGCCAGAAAATCGTTGCCATCTACGCGCAGACCGGGAATGCCGAGCCCGAGGCCTCTGGCGGCGAAGGATCGTTGCTGACCACCCGCTGTTCCCTGAAACGATGAAATCGCCCATTGGTTATTGACGACATTCAGGATCACGGGTGCTTGATATACGGCAGCAAACGTCAGTGCATGATGGAAGTCAGCTTCGGCCGTCGTGCCATCGCCCACCCAGGATGCCGCAATATGGTCTTCGCCCTTGATCGCGGACGCCATCGCCCAACCCACGGCATGCGGATACTGGGTGCCAAGATTGCCGGATACCGAAAACACATTGCCGTTCTTGCTGTGATACATGATGGGTAGTTGTCGGCCCTGACACATGTCTTGGGTGTTTGACAGGCACTGGTTCATCATCTCGACCAGCGAGACGCCTCGATAGAGATACAGGCCCTGATTGCGATAGGAGGGAAAACACATATCGCCGGAGCGCAGCGCCATGCCCTGTGCAATGGATACGGCCTCCTCGCCAGTCGCCTGCATATAGAACGAGATTCGTCCCTGGCGTTGAATCTGCCACATGCGTTCATCGAAAACGCGATTGAGCAGCATCCAGCGCAAGCCGACCTGCAATTGCTCGGCGTCGAAATTCGGATTCCACTGGCCTTTTGCGGTGTGGTCGTCATCCAGCACGCGGACGAGGCCGCTACTCAGGTGCTCAATGTCGCGTAAATCAGCATCCAGCGGCGGTTTATCGACAGCACCAGCGGGCGACAAGTCCAGATAACTGAAGTCAGGTTCTTCGCCAGGGCGCGCCGTCGGATGCGGAATTTGCAGTCGAGATTTCTTATTCATGCTTTCTTCCTGTTATTTCTTTCCGGCGCTGATGAGTCGACGCGCGAATTCATCGGCAAGCTCATTGGTCGGCCGACCTGTGTCGTTTGCTTCCTTGAATATCGCCTCGAGGCGCAGCGGGATCTTCGCGATATCCGCACGCACGGCTTTCTCCGAGCTACCGCCATGGAATTCATGCGAGACATTAATGATGCCGCCTGCGTTGATGACGTAATCGGGCGCGTACAAGATTTCGCGATCGGCGACACGCTGGCCATCGGCAGCCGTAGACAATTGATTATTGGCCGCACCGGCTATAACGCGTGCCTTGATGTTAGGGATCGTTGCGGACGTCAGGATGTTGCCAAGCGCGCAGGGCGCAAGCACATCGACATCGGCAAACAAAATTTCAGAGGGCGCGACGACACGTGCCGGCAGTTGTTTGGCAACGGCATCGAGATTGCGTCGATTAACATCGGCAATGACCAGCTTGGCGCCGGCTTCATGTAGCAGAGTGCAAAGATGGGCGCCGACGTGACCAACGCCTTGTACCGCGACCTTAAGTCCCTCGACCGAGCTGCGATTCAGACGTGCTTTGACGGCGGACTCAATACCGAGGAATACGCCAAGTGCAGTCAGCGGTGATGGATCGCCGCCGGCAGCCTCCCCGGTTTGTGGCAGGCCGGTTACGAATTCTGTTTCGCTCTGTACGTGCCGCATGTCGTCGACAGACATGCCGACATCTTCGGCCGTAATGTAGTTGCCGCCAAGCGCGTTGACAGCGTGGCCGAAAGCGGCGAGTAGCTCAGGTGTTTTCGGCGCTGCATCGCTGCCAAGAATGACAGCCTTGCCGCCGCCGAAAGGAAGCTCTGCAACCGCGTTCTTGTAAGTCATTCCGCGCGATAAGCGCAAGGCATCGGTTAATGCTTCAGCGTCGTTGGCGTAGGTCCAGCGACGACAGCCGCCGGCGGCTGGGCCGAGTACTGTTGAATGCAGCGCGATAATGGCGTTGAGGCCCGTTGCCGAGTCGTTGAAGAAGTGCAGTGATTCGTGACTGTCGAATTCCGCGTGGTCGAAAACGCCCATGACTCTCTCCCCGGAGCGATGCATTAGATGACTAATATATCGCGAATTATGCCCATAAAACTTGCAAAACCTTTTGCCAAAGTGCAAAAAGGCGCATAATTATGGCCTATGTAGAGCCTAAAGAGAATAAATTATGCAAAGTGTTTCTCTCGATCATACAGACCGAAAGATCCTTAATTTGCTGCAGATTCACTCTGGAATCAATGCCACCGCTATTGGCGAAAAAATCGGGCTGTCACAGTCGGCCTGCTGGCGACGGATGCAGCGCATGCGCGAGGAAGGGGTCATCCGTGATCAGCCCGTCATTCTTGATCGCGAGAAGGTTGGTCTGACGACGATGGTGTTCGCGCACGTCAAATTGACCTCGCACGGTCGAAGTAACTTGTCCGACTTTGCTGATGCTGTTCGTGCCTACCCGGAGGTCATGGATTGTTATGTTGTGCTCGGCAACGTCGATTTCTTGCTGCGGATCGTCGCCGCGGATATTAAGGCTTACGAACAATTCTTTTTTGAAAAGCTGTCGCAGCTGCCGGGCATTCAGGAAGTGACATCGAGCATTGTGCTTTCCGATATCAAGCATACGACGGCGTTGCCTATTTAGATCGTTCTATTCGAAGGTCGCGACCTGCACAGCTTGTGATGACGAAACCGATCCGCGCTTCATACCCTCGGAGTTGTAGGGCATGGCGATCTCGAGTTTTCGGGTGACCGCAATGACACCCGCATCGCCGCCCAGGCGTTTAACTTCATCCAGCATCTGGCTGATAGCGGTTTTAAGCGGCACGCCGGACTTGTAAGCGCAGGCAATAGCGATGGCACCGCCTGAGCGAATAATGTGCTCACCCGTACCCGTGCAAGAGAGTGCAATATCGTCATCCGCCCAAGTGCCGGATCCGATCAGCGGCGTGTCGCCAATGCGACCTTCGAGCTTGCCGAATGTCCCACCGGTCGATGTTGCCGCGGCAAGCGCGCCATTTTGATCTAAAGCCACTGCGCCAACCGTGCCATGGGCACTCGCGGTTGCCAGATCGTCTTCGGTAACGCCAACCGGCAAACTGTAATAGTCCTCTGGATTATCGACTTCGGCGTGGTTGTGTTCGCGAGCGAAAGCGCGTGCTCCATTACCAGCCAACAGCACATGCGGCGTTCGTTCCATGACGCCGCGTGCCACGCTGATCGGATTCACAAAATCGGGTAGCGCTGCAACGGCACCGGCTTCTCGTGATGGGCCAGACATGATGGATGCATCAAGTTCGACATAGCCTGCCGAATTGGGTGCCGAGCCGCGTCCGGCGACATACAGACCGGAGCGCTCCAGTTCGACAACGGCTGCCTCAACAACGTCGAGCGCCGTTTTGCCGGCTTCTAGCATTGCCTGACATTCAGTTGTGAGCTCTTCGATATGTGCTTCGACCGTCGCGTAGTTTCGTCCGGCGACCGCGCCGGCACCGCCGTGCAGCGCGAAGGCGTAGGGGTTTGTTGTCATTGCCGTGGTATCGGTTGGTTGAGCATCAGCGCTTTGACGTACATGACGGGTGGCGAGCCGTAGCTAAGCGCCTGATCATGGTAGCGTTTCAACGTGAACTCCTCGCCCCAGGCCTTCTCGACGGCACGGCGCATTTCGATGTGTTCCTGATAACCGACGAAGTAAGTCGACAGCTGTGCCGAAGTGAGTTGCGCGCGCACCCACTTGCCTGCCGCTTCACGCTCCTCCTGAAAACCGCCCTCGATCATTAGTTTCATGGCTGCATCACGCGTCATGCCATCGACGTGAATCGCCGAATCCATGATGGCGTTGGTGACGGCACGCAAGTACCACTTGAGATTGATGAGCTTCATCAGTGGATCGTAATTGAGGTAGCCTTCGGCGATCATCATTTGCTCGGCATAGACACCCCAGCCTTCCACAAAAGGACCGGACCACAGCACTGAGCGCAGCAATGAGGGATAGCGATTACTGAGCGCGATCTGCAGGTAATGACCCGGGACGCCCTCGTGAATTGTCAGGTCCTGTATGGAGTAAGTATTGTACTCGCGCAGGAATGACTGCACTTGCTCCTCAGTCCACCCGGTTGGCAGCGGTGCGACGGCGTAGAAAGCCGGCTGTTCGCGATCGAGCGGCCCCGGTGGATCCAGATAGGCCACCGATACACCCCGCTGGAACTCGGGCATGATGATGATCTCTACGGGCTCATCCGGCATCGTGACGATGTTGTTTTCAATAACGAAGTCCGTCGCCTGTTGCAGTTGCTCCTTGGCGACCGCGACGATGCCGTCTCTTGGTGGCAGGACGGCATACGCTTGTTCGAGTGCAGCGCGAATGATCGTCTGTTTGTAAGCCTCATCGGGATCGTCAGGGAAGCTCGTGTAGGGATGTATCTCGAGGTAGACCGTTTTCGCAACGTCATACATTTCGTTGCGGACCGACTGATACTCCTGCTCGGCGCGCGAGGTTATCTCGCGGCGCCTCAGTGGTGAGCTGAGGGCGAATTGCAGTTTTGTATCGTAGAGTTCGGCACCGATCCGAAAATCACCTGCGGCCCTGGGCAGAAGTTCTTCCTCCAGCCAGGTTTGGTGATCGGCCACTGCATTTTTGGCGATTTCAATAGCCGCATTGAGTGCAGCCTGCTCGGACTCGGGTAGCACTTCCATCGCCGGAACAACCATGGTCTCAATGATCGAGTTGAGCCCGGGGTTCTGACTGATGGCTGTTTCCGCATGAATCTTCGGTACGCGTTCAGGCTGTATCTGGCCGCGCGCTTGATCGAGGAAGCGCGGAATCTCGAGGAGCCGCGCCGTCACATTCTTCAAGCGTTCGTCGATGGGTGCGAAATCGCGCGCGACTAATGAGTAGATAGAGCCGCCCGAAATGTTGATATAGAAAAGCGGATTCCAGGCCC
>RCNE010003017.1_pt1 | contig 11864 bp, 12 predicted proteins | sample 2041361 | NCBI WGS metagenome assembly RCNE01 (sample SAMN09708229, study PRJNA481090) | Marine sediment metagenome, whole genome shotgun sequencing project.
TCGTCCGCGAGGGACTCCGCCGACCAGGCTGAGGCCCAGTTCCGACCGAGGTACAGGGCGGGCGCGTCGCACCCCGGTCACGGCAGCCTGTCGACCGCCCACGCCAGTCCGGACGGACAACACCTACCACTGATCACCGGTGCCGGGATCTAAGTCACGCAGCTTGCACATCGATGACAGCGCGAGTGCCGTATCCATCCGATGTGGTGCGGTTGCCGACCTGCGCCGCAACGGTGTGATCGTCACGATTCGGTGTTGACCCACCCGGGGGCGCTTCGCAATTACGCCTGCACCCCGGCGCCGTGGATGCATCCCTCTGTGTCACAGACGGCCGATAGCGTCTGTGACCATGAACCCAGATCAACACCGAGCATTCGAAGTGCGACGGCGGGCACTCGTCGATCAAATCGACGGCCTCGAACGACGGATCGTTGACGGCCTGGACGGGCCTCACATCACCGAACGGCTGGCCGACACCCGTTTCGAGTTGGCGCACCTTGAATCGCTGCCTGCCCGGTAGGTTCGAGGGGGACCCGATTTGGGGGGCTCACATACTGGGAAACGACCTCACGCCAGCGTGGACATCGGTGGGGTCGGTGGGGGAAAGGTGAGGCTCCTGGGCTGGGGGTCGTGGGGTTGCCGGTACAAGCCCGGCCGGCCCGACGGAGAGACCCCTCGTTTGGCGCGGGTTCTCTCGTTGACGGACGAGAACCACCGATGTCCCGGCTCGACTTGTCCGATGCCTTCCTGGTCGACGTGGCCCCACTTGTCGGTGGCGGCACGACCGAGAACGACGGCTTCTCCAAGAGGCATGGAAGGCTTAGGGCCGAGGAGTGGCAGTCCGATAACAATGGGGTGACGCCAGATCAGACAAAGATTCTCGTTGCCGACGATGCGGCGACGGTCAGGCTACTGCTGACGCGGGTGCTCGAGGCCGCCGGGTATGACGTGACCGCCGCCGAAGATGGAGTGGCCGCGTGCCAGACGGGGATCGACGGGGACTTCGATCTGGCCCTGCTCGATCATCTCATGCCGGGGATGCTCGGTACCGAGATCTTGCAGCAATGGAGCGTAGCGAACGTCGGATTCCCCACCATCGTGCTCTCCGGCATGGATGATGACGATCTCGTCATCCAACTCCTTGAACTTGGCGCCGTTGATTTCGTCCGCAAGCCGTTCAACGTCAAAGAGTTGTTGATCAGAATACGAATCCACCTCTCTGTGCCGGCGACGGAGGGTTAGCCATGCATAAGCGTGGAGCACAAGCGTCCAATGAATCTCGCGACGGCCGACGAACTTCACCGGGGGAGCACGCGTGCCGATGAACCCCGCTGTTCTCCTGGATGTGCTCATCGTTTTGGCGACTACGACGGTCATCCTCTCGATGACCCTCTTCTCCATCAAGATTCTGCACCGCAACCGTGTTCGTGCTGCAGGAGTCCGCCGAGCTCACTACATCGGCGCCATCGGCGAGATCGTCGCGCGCGACTCGGTCCCGTTCCACGAGATCGCCGGCTGGCAGGACGACCCGGTGTTCTTCGAAGTGCTCGTCGACTTCCTCGACATCGTCACGGGTGACGCACGCCTCACCCTCGAGAAGCTTGTCACCAAGCTCGACCTGCGGTCGAAGCTCGCCAACGACCTCGAACGAGCCCGGCTGCCGAGCGAAAGACTCAGGGCACTGAGCAACCTCGTGGAACTCGCTGATCTGAGCCTCCTCGGCCTGTTCACGCTTCAGCTCGCGGATTCCGTCGCAGAGGTTCGTTTTCAGGCGGCGCGGGGTCTCGCGCGGATCGGGGATCCGGGCTCGGTCGCGGCGATCCTCGATCTGATGGAATCTGAGGATTCCTGGGTAGCCGCGAGGCTCGGGGACGTTCTCGTCGAATTTGGCGTGCCGGCTGTCCCCAGCCTTGCCCGCTATATGCTGCTGAGCGACCACGACACCCGACGTGACCCGAACATGCTGCGGCAGGTAGTCCGATCTGCAGGCCTGATTGGCGATTTCGGCGCCGAGCAAGCGTTGATAACCATGCTCCATAGCCCTGAGCCGCTCATTCGGGCAGGCGCAGCATCAGCGTTGAGCGGAGCAGGAACCTCCGCGTCCGTTCCGGCCCTCATCCGCGCCCTGGAAGATTCGGACTGGGTAGTGCGCGCCCGAGCCGCCGATGCGCTCGGCACCTTCCCAGATGAACGTGCCGTCGAACCCCTTGGCAAGGCGCTCCAAGACGAAGCGTGGTGGGTGCGACAAGACGCCGCAAAAGCTCTGGCCTCTCACCCTGCTGGCGAGCGTCGACTGGTAGAGGCCCTTTCAGAAGGCGATCCGTTTGCGCGAGACGCGGCTCTGAGCCAGCTCGGGCCCAGTGCTCGTGACAACGACACCCAAAGATGGCAGTCAGCGGACGCCACGCCGCCGCCCACATCACACGAAGCACTGGCCATCGCCCTCGATTCCGGCGTGCCGGCATGATTCTCAACATTCTTGCCATTGTGCTGCTCGTCTACGCCATCAGCGTCGAGCTGTGGATCCTGGTGTCTGCGGTGGTGTCCGGCTACTCGCTGCGGCGAGACCGATTCATATCGAAATACCACCGGATCGAAGACCTGCTTTCGTCCGACGTCGTGCCGCCCGTGTCGATCATCGTGCCGGCCTACAACGAGGAGTCCGGCATCGCCCAGTCGATCCGCTCGATGCAGATGCTCAAATACCCCAAGATCGAAATCATCGTTGTCAACGACGGAAGCACCGACTCGACGCTCGAACGGCTGATCGCGGACTTCGATCTGGTCGAAGAGATCGTTCCGTACCGCACCGATATCGACACCGAGCCAATCAGGGCTGTCTACCGGTCACAGTTGCCGATCTCACTCATCGTCGTAGACAAGGCGAACGGTGGCAAGGCGGATGCTCTGAACGCCGGAACGAACGTTGCCCAGTATCCCTACGTCCTGTTGACCGACGCCGACGTGATCATGGATGAATACTGCGTGTTGCGTGCCATGCACCACATCGTGGAAGATCGGGTTCGAACGGTGGCAGTCGGCGGAAATGTCCGACCGGTGAACGGCAGCAAGGTCGCATTCGGGCGGGTATTCGAGCCCCACGTGCCCGACACAATGTTCGAGCGGGTACAGCTCCTCGAGTACCTCCGCTCTTTCGTAGCGTCTCGGCCGGCATCTTCACTCATCAATGCTCTGCCGCTGATCTCAGGCGCTCTCGGAATCTACCGGCGTGACATATTGACGGAAGTCGGCGGCATGACGACAGGGCATCTCGGTGAGGATCTCGATCTGACGATGCGGATTCATAGACATATGAGCGACACCGATCGCCCGTACCGCATCACCTATGCGCCCGACTGTGTGGCCTGGACTGAAGTACCCACCACCACCGAGAGCCTGCGTACGCAGCGGATCCGCTGGCACCGGGGTTTGACAAGAGCGGTCCGAGACTTCCTGCCCATGACCTTGAGGCCGAAGTACGGCACGCTCGGCATGCTTGGCTGGCCGTCGCAGGTCTTCATCGAATTCCTCGCTCCCATCGTCGAGTTCATCGGCTGGTTCGTGCTCCCAATTGCCTTCCTCTTCGGCGTGCTCAATGTTCCCGTCGCGCTGCCGCTGCTCGGTATCGCGTTCTGCGTCGGTGTGATCAATTCGCTTCTTGCCCTCTACCTCGATGAGGAATACGGCTACTTCAACAGTCCGACGGAAGCTACCCGGTTGATCGGTGTGGCGTTCCTGGAGAACCTGGGATGGCGGCAGCGCACCGTCTGGTGGCGAATCCGGTCGATGCTGCCCACGCGACGCCAGCACCACTGGGGCGAGATGAAGCGCGTCGGAGTCGGAAACTTGGCCTCGCGTAGATGATGCGGACTCACATCTCGCAGCTCGGGTCCGCCCGCGACGACCACCCAACGGGGTGCCCCTGGTTCGTGGTTCTCCCCGCGGCTCTGCTGCTCCTGGCTCTCGCGGGATGCGGGCAGCGATCCACACTCGATGATGTCTCATTGTCCAGCGCCGACACCGTGCCGGCCGTGGCTACTCCGACACTCCACACGCGGGTTGTCGGTGATCAGATCGTCATGGACTACGGCCAGGATCATTGGGACTTCATGGCGGGCGTCAATCTCGGAGTGACCATCCCCGGGCGCTATCCAGGTGAATTGGCCATCGATGCCGAGACCTATCGCCGATGGCTTCCCATGATGGCGGGTCTTGGGTTCAACACCATCCGGGTCTACACCATTCAGAACCCGTCCTTCTATCGAGAGCTGCAGCGGTACAACCGTGCGCACCAGGAAGCTCCGCTCTTTCTGATCCAGGGTGTCTGGTTCGATGAGGAACTGTTTGTGACAGACGGTGACCTCTACAAAGGGGAACTCACCGCGTCGGTCGATGCCGAGATCGTCGACACGGTCGGTGCGGTCACAGGAACCGCCGAGATACCCAAGAAGCCTGGTCATGCGTACGGATCATTCAATGCAGACGTGACCGACTGGATCGCTGCCTGGATCATCGGCATCGAACCGGATCCCACAACCGTTCGAGACTCGGACATTGCCAATCACGACGTCGCCAGCTACTCCGGGCGGTACTTCTCGGCGGCGGAAGGGGCCACATCAACCGAATCATGGTACGCCGCCCGCCTCGATCGACTGGCTTCCGAGTTGCGATCCCGCGATTTGGACGCGCCCCTCGCGTTCACCAATTGGCCAACCACGGATCCGCTCGAGCATCCCGCTGAGCCCATCATGGACGAGGATCTCGTCGCCATTGACGCGAACCATGTGGCGCCCACTACCGAGTGGACCGCCGGCTACTTCGCCTCGTACCACGCCTATCCCTACTACCCGGACTTCCAGAAATACGAAGCCGGCATCGCCGACTACGTCCACCAGGGAGCGATCGACCCCTACGCCGGGTACCTGGACGCGTTGCGAGAGCACCACGTCGGGATTCCTGTGGTCATCGCCGAGTTCGGCGTATCCGGCGGGATGGGGCTGGCACATCGCGGGCCACTGGGTCGGGATCAAGGAGCGCTCAACGAATCGCGCCAGATGGCCACGAATGCGGAGATGCTTCGAGTGATCCACGACGTCGGAATGGCGGGTGGACTCGTCTTCGAGTGGGCAGATGAGTGGTTCAAGTCCTCGTGGAACACCCAGGACTACGAGCTGCCCCGGGATCGCAGAGCGCTCTGGGACAACCAGTGGACCAACGAATCCCAATTCGGGATCTTGGCGATCGAGCCAGGCCCCGCAGACGGGATAGTCCTCGATGGCGAGCTCGACGACTGGGATGAGACGGATTCAACGGTGATCGCCCCCGGTGGAACGGGACAACCGAGAGTGAGGGCGCACCATGATGCGGGCTATCTCTACCTCCTCATTGAATCGGACGGCATCGCCGGTGATACCACTGTCATCGGTTTTGACGTCGTCGACGGGGGTTCGGGAGGACTCCCCGGCACCCCCGGCATGGATGTGGGAGCGGATACTGCGATCGTCCTCGGATCGGGCGGCATGGGCGAGGCCATGATTCGGGCGTCGAACGACCCGTTCGGCATCAAGCTCGGGCTCAACGCCGGCCACTTCGCTGCAGATCCCGCAGACTACGAGCCCGGGTCCGGGGTCTGGAATCGGCAGCGACTCCTCACCAGCTATCCGCTTGAGATCCCGACCACAGGAGAGCAGATTCCGGCAGAAGCCTTCGACGTAGGTTTGCTGGTCAACGGCAGCACCGACCCTGCAAATGACAGCTTCGACTCGCGTGCGACCTGGTATCGCACTCCCAACGCCATCGAGTTGCGTCTTCCATACGCCGCCCTCGGAATATCCGATCCATCATCCCGCCAGGCGGTAGTCGTGGCTTCCGACGGCGGCATATCCACGAGCGAGTTCGAGCGGGTCGGCATCTCCGTCGTGGCCGGTGGCTCGCTGTACGAGACGGCCGGCTACACGTGGGATCCATGGTCGGCCCCCGTTTGGCATGAGCGACTTCGCGTTGGTAGCGATCTGCTCGCGGCCACATTGCGCGAAATCCCCGAAACCTGAGGTCGGCTTCCGATCACGGAATCCCCTGTCGCGACGCGAAACCTCGGATAGGATCGACAGAACGACCGGGGAGGATCTGATGGAAGCGCACGCAACAAGACACGCAAACGCCCCGCCAGAGAAGGTGTGGGCCCTGATGACGAACCTTGACGGGTTCGCCGACGTGATCGCGGGAATCGAGAGCGTTGAGCGCCTCGACGGCGGCTCGGGATTCGGGGTCGGCACGAAGTGGCGAGAGACGCGGGTGATGTTCGGTCGAACTGCAACCGAAGACATGTGGGTCACCAAGATCGAGCCTGGGCGCAGCTACGTTGTCGAGGCAGCGTCACACGGTGCCGAATACCGGACGACCCAGAGCGTCGAACCAGTCGATGGTGGTAGCAGCCGCCTGACAGTGTCGTTCTCCGGCAAGCCTGTTACCACGACGGCGAAAGTGATGTCCGCGACAGTTGGCCGCTTCTTTCAGAAGGCCACCCGCAAGGCGTTCGAGAAGGATCTGGTCGATATCGCAACAGCAGCCGAGTCTCCGAATGAGGCTGGCCTGAGCCCTGGATAGTGGTCTATCTGTTGTGGGAGTCCATGCCCTTGAAGCGGGAGGATGACCACATGAAGAGACATCGCCATGCGCACGAGCGCGGGTTGATTTGACGCTGCCATACCGGACTCATGTCGCTCGGTCGTGGAGCTTCCGAAGCAAGTCGATGATCTGGTCCTCAGTAGCTATCGTCTGCTCGCTGTCGCCGAGGGCGATGACGGCGTAGCTAACGAAACCCGCAACATCGCCGTCGAGGAACGCGCTGGTGATCCCGGCGAACAACGCCTGCTCACCGGCGACAAATGCCTTCTCACCGATGCCATCGATCTCTGTTGCCCCTTCATAAATGCTCGGGTCGTAGAAGTTCTCGCCGGGGACGGGATTGCCGGAATAGACCTGGACCGTCAGCACCTGCCCTGCAAGGTCGTCGATGTCCTCGTCGATGGTTTCCCAGGCACACCGGGTCAGCCCAATGCTCTCGTTCAGTTCTGCCATGTCGAGAACGTCTTCAATGTCGAGAACGGCTGGCTCTCCGAAGAGGGTTGCGACTTCGTCGTCGGAGAAGAGGTCGTGGCAGGTCCCGGGTCCGTTGGTGGGATCGTCCGTTGTCACGGCCGTAGTGTCTGACGGACTATCAGAAGGGGCGGCCGGCAGCGAATCGCTCGACGTCGAGTCTGTCGCCGCAGCGGAGTCGCTGAGCGCGGTTGGGCCGTCGGACGAGTTGTCATCCCCGCCGCACGCCGAAAGCAGAAGCAATGCGCAGAGGACGGTCGCGCCAAGCAGGTAGAGAGTCGTACGTTGGCTCGCATTGCGCATCATCTGTACCTCATGCCATCGTAGTTCTCGGGTTCGCATCTGATCTCCAATCCCTACTGGGGAGAGAGTGATCGGCTCAGATCGACTCGGTCGGGCCATTCGGCACTCTAGCCCTCGGCTCGGGTGCGCTCCACGGCGCCGAGTACCGGACGAAGCGGATTCGTCCGGCGCCTAGGAGAACACGATCGTTCGATGCCCGATGATGAAGACTCGTTCCTCGACGTGAGCGCGAACGGCCTTGGACAGCACCAGACGCTCGATGTCGCGACCTGCAATCACCATCGAGGCCGGGGTGTCGCTGTGGTTCACGGGTGTTACGTCCTGTGTGATGATGGGCCCCTCGTCGAGGTCGGCCGTCACGTAGTGCGCGGTGGCGCCGATCAGCTTGACCCCACGATCCCATGCCTGGTGATACGGACGAGCTCCTTTGAACCCGGGGAGGAACGAATGGTGGATGTTGATGGCTCGTCCCTCGAGCCGCTCGCACACCTCGGGGCTCAAGATCTGCATGTAGCGGGCGAGCACGACAAGATCAATGGCGTAGTCGTCGACGAGGGTCAGCAACGCGGCATCGGCGTCTTGCTTGTTCGTCGGCGTCACGGGCAGGTGACGGAATTCGATGCCCTCCCGCTCAACGACATTCCTGAGATCTTCGTGATTCGAGACGACGACCGCGATCTCGGCCGCCAACTCACCGGCGTGGTTTCGATTGAGCAGGTCGACGAGGCAATGGTCGTACCTCGACACGAGGATCATCACACGGGGCTGGTCATCCGCCCTGCGGACACGAAGCTCACCATCGAAGTCTCGGACCCTCGACGCGAGATGGGCCGAGATCTCACCCGGATCCTCGAGATCATCTTCGAACACCGTGCGCATCACGAAGGTATTCGTGGCGTGGTCGGTGAACTGCTTGTTGGCGATGATGTTCGCGTCCAACTCGAGCAACCCCGTCGCGAAACTCGCCACGATGCCGCGCACATCAGCGCATTTGAGCGTCAGGATGAATCTGTTCATGAGCCAGCAGGCTACCGCAGTTCAGCCCTGCCCATCCTGATCTGGTCCACGCTCGCAGCGAGGTTGTGAACAAACGAGGAACAAGGTCCGGATCGGGAACACACAGTGTTGGAAATGCCGTTGACTCTCCCTGTACCGAGTGGAAAGGCAGATCGTGGAATTCTTGAGACGCTACCGGTGGCCGATCGTCGGCCTTGGGCTGGCAATTGTGGTTGTCGGATTCCTGGCATTTCGACCGGACAAGCTCTTCGTCGATGACGCTGTGGACGAGGCCCTCGACGAGGCGTTTGCTCCGTCGGTGGCCACAACCACGGCGCCACCGGCCAGCACCACAACGACCGCCGTGACGGTGGCCCCGGAGGACGGCAGCTCGACAACGACCACGACGACAACGACCGAGGCACCGACCGGTCCGACCGCGGTCACGGGTGGGGCGTTCTACGGTATCGACCACTCAGCCGAGGGCACGGCCACGGTCTACGAGCAAGACGGCCGGTTCGTGCTTCGTCGAAGACGACACCGACATCCAGAATGGCCCGGACCTCTATGTCTGGGTGCTGCCGTCCGAGGACTACGAAGGTGGTACCCCGCCCACCTACATCGACCTCGGGAAGATCAAGGGCAACATCGGCGGACAGAACTACGAGCTTCCGCCCGAATTCGATCCGGCGGTCCATCGTTTCGTGCTCGTATGGTGCTTGCGGTTCTCCACGCCGTTCGCAGCTGCGCCTCTGGCGTAGCGCTCAGGACGGAGCCGCAGATGTTGGAGGCCCCGATGATCCCGACGGATCCGATCGCGAGGCCGATGAGGCCCGGCCACTTCCGGTGGTTGCCATCGAGCGCGCCTCCTGTCGGGGGTCGAACGGTGCCCGCACGCGGTCGAGTCAACCCCGCGGTTGAACCTGCAAGGTTGCAGCCCAAGCCGCCGACCCGCTGCATGCGCCGACGGTAACCACCCGGGATGTGCATCTCGGCCTCGCGCAGCCGGATCCTGTGGAATACTGCGGGTGCGATGCGAGAACGGAAGGGTCGGTGAACCCCATGGCGGTTGGATATGAGGGCCCAACTCGGGCACTTCAGGCCTATGAGCGTCTGGTGGCCCGAAGCCCCGATGTCGAGCGCAAGGGGGCGAGCGTGCCGTACACGTCGCTGAACGGCCACATGTTCAGCTTCCTCGACAAGGACGGGACGATGGCGCTCCGGCTTCCGGGCAAGCAGCGCGAGGCGTTCGTCGCTGCGTACAACACTGCCCTCGCGGAGCAGCACGGACGCGTGATGAAGGAGTTCGCCGTCGTGCCCGATGCGCTGCTGGTCAACACTGACAATCTTCAGGCGTGGTTCGTTGCCAGCCATGCCTGGATCGGTACGCTGAAGCCGAAGCCAACCAAGCGACGAAGTTCGTCGTAGCTCAACAGAGACTCGGTCGGCATCGACCCCGGTTCTTCACCCGTTCGGCCATCACGAAGAGCGACCGGTGGAACCACACGGACGTCCTCGTAGCTTCGATGCGGATCGCGGCTACCCCGACCGGCGCCGAATGACGATGCGGGCGCCCGAACACCACTCTACGTCGGCGCGTACCTGGTGGGGTGATGTCCTTCGCACGCTCGAAGGAGGGGCATGTGGTCCCTAGCTGTGACAACCGGGGATGTTGAGGCTGGCGGCGGAACATGCGGTGTACGCTCACCACATGAGTGACACATATACGGTCGTACGCACAGCGACGATCGAGGCACCAGCTGAAGCCATCTACGCCCGCGTTGTTGACTTCCATCGGTGGCCAGCCTGGTCTCCGTGGGAAGATCTCGATCCGAACCTGCAACGGACATACTCCGGTCCCGATTCGGGACCGGGAGCGACCTACGCGTGGTCCGGGAACCGCAAAGCGGGCGAAGGCCGGATGGAGATCACTGAGGCGATTGAACCCTCGCGGGTAACGATCGCCCTGGAGTTCCTCAAGCCGTTCAAGTCGAGCAGCACCACCACATTCGATCTGACACTCAAAGGCGACACCACCGAGGTCGTGTGGACGATGTCCGGGCCGAAAACGCTCATGACCAAGATCATGGGTGTCTTCAAGAGCATGGACAAGATGATCGGCCCCGACTTCGAAAGAGGCCTCGATCGGCTCGCTACAGTCGCAGAACGCGGCTAGGGCTAGCACCAGCGGTTGCGGTCAAATCAGTCTGCGTCTTCCTTCCTCGAACTCCGCGTCGGTGATCGCCCCTTCGGCCCGAAGGCGAGCAGGACTATCTCCCAGAGGTTCACGCCTGCCCCTCCCAATGGTCGTGGCTATGAATGGCCTCTACGGTGTCCTCCGACCGTGGAGATGCACCCGTCGCGTCGTCTCTTGCGACGGGTTCTCGTCACGGGGCTGTAGTGGTCGCCGGAGCCTCCGTCGTCACCGGAGCAGCAGTGGTCGGTGTTGACGCGTCGTCGCCGGAGCTGTTCATCAGCACGACGATGAGTACGCCGATCGCCACAATCACCAGAATCACGCCGATGATGGCGCCGAACCCCATCCCGCCCTTTTGTGTGACCTGCACGGTGGGCGCGGCCGCAGGCTGGGCCGGGGTCGGAGCCGCTGTACCCGGGGCTGGCGGCGTGGCGGCAGCGGACGGATCCATCGGGGTGGGATCAGTGCTGTTCGTCGTGCCACTGCTTACCTGGTCGACCCAGTGGGTTCCATTCCAGTAGCGATACATGTATCGACTGGTTGGATCGTCGTACCAGCCGGCTCGGTGTTCGGTCATGTGCGTCTCCTTCGTGATGGTGTCGGTATCGGGTTGCGGGTCGCTGGGGAGCTCTTCAGAAGCCCTACGGTGTCGCTTCGAGGCAATTCGCAGGTAGGTCGTTGCCACTGATCTTGAAGTCTCCGCAGTTGAGGAACATGTCGTTCCTGGCTCCGACGCCAAGGCCGATGACCATGAAGAACGCGACTGATGCAATGACGACGCCCTTCCTGCTGCGAGGTAGGTTCGCGAAGTCGGCGTTGATGACGGTGATCAGGATCCAGGCGACGAAAGGGAGGGCGAAGATCGTCACAGCCACAGTGAGTGTGAACGCGATTCTTTCGTAGGTGGCGAGCCCGAATGTGTTGTCTACCCAAGCGGCGATGATCCAAAGTGTCGGGAGCAGAAGAATGAGTCGGCGAGGCCAGGTGCGGGGAGGAAGCGAACTCACGAGCGAACCTGCGAACACGACCGTAGATATGACCCATACGGCGAGTAGCTGATCGAAGAAGATCACTCCGAAGGCGCCAAGATTGAACCCGATCGTGAAGGCAAAACTCGCGCTCGCAGCAGTGATGAGCAAGGTCGCCCTGTCCGATGGTGTTGCCTCCATGTTGCCTCCTTCAGATGAGTGTCGGTAGCAGGATCAGGGGAGCGGCGAGTTCTCCCCAGTGCCCGGTGACCAACCGTGAACCACCACCCGCGCGTGACACG
>RCNE010001783.1_pt1 | contig 11863 bp, 8 predicted proteins | sample 2041361 | NCBI WGS metagenome assembly RCNE01 (sample SAMN09708229, study PRJNA481090) | Marine sediment metagenome, whole genome shotgun sequencing project.
GTTGTTCGGCAACGGCGTGCGCACAGGCAACGTCGATGTCATCAATCTCGCGATGAACCTGTTCAGTCAAGGTGTTGATCCCGAGCTCGAGATCACCGACATCAATGAGCTGCGACGCACGGCCGAATACTGCAATCAGCTCCCAATCCATCCGCGGCACCCGTATGTCGGCGACCTCGTATACACCGCATTCAGCGGATCGCATCAAGACGCGATCAAGAAGGGCTTCGACGCCCTCGACGAATCGGATTCGCCGTTGTTTGAGGTGCCGTACATCCCCATCGATCCCAAGGATGTTGGTCGCTCGTACGAGGACGTGGTCCGCGTCAACAGCCAGTCAGGCAAGGGTGGCGTTGCCTACCTGCTGAAGACCGAGCACAACCTCGATCTTCCTCGCCGAATGCAGATCGAGTTCACTCGCCACATCCAAGGCATCACCGAGCGCACCGGCAAGGAACTGACCGGTTCGAACATCTTCGACGAGTACGACGCGACGTATCTCGGCCTCGACGGTCCATTTGTGCTGAACGGATTCGAGGCGGCGCAGAACGCGGAAGGCGCCGACCGCACGTTGCTCACCGCTCGTGTTGCCGAAGACGGTGAACCACGAATTGTTCAGGGGTCTGGCAACGGCTCACTCTCGGCCTTCGTCTCGGGCTTGTCAGAACTCGTCGGGCAGGACCTTCGCATCCTCGATTATCAGGAGCACTCCAAGGGTGGAGGCAAGGATGCCGTGGCGGTCACGTACATCGAGATGTCTGTTGATGGTCGTGAGCTCTGGGGCTGCGGCATGCACACCGATATCACGACGTCGTCGATGCGTGGAGTGCTCTCGGCGCTAAACCGTTCGCGTATCTAGACCACGATGGCGATTTGGTCCGATGAGATCTTGTCGCCGTTCAAGAAGAGGTCGAAACCGACCGTGTGGACGCCATCTGCGTAGTCGGTGACATCGAGAATAACGATCGCCTGGCGTTGTCCAAGCTCGAGAGTGATCGTCTGGTCGAGTTCGTCGTCGACGTAGACCTCGAGTTGGTCTGCGTCGACGGTGACAGCAACCCCGTCGTATTCATTTTCGCCGATGACATACGTGAGGTTCATCAGCCGAGGTCCGGCGGTCGTTGTTGTTGCGATCGTGGTCGTTGTTGTGCTCGTCGTCGTGGTGCTGGTCGTTGTCGAGGGAAGCGGGGTTTGCGTTGTCGAGGGGCTCTCGAACGCGATTGCTGGAGGAGGAGGAGGAGGTATCTCAGCAGCGACTGCGGAGGAGATTCCGGCACCCGTGACGGTTGCAATTATGACGGCGGCCTGGGATCCAATTGTTGCCATTCGTGAGCTGGCGACAGCGAAACCGGCGATAGTCGCCGACCAGCCGCGGATCGCCCGGAGATCTTCGTCACCGATACGAACGAACGCAGCGATCAGATCCGGGTCGAAGTGTGTGCCAGCTCCCAAGATCAATTCCTCACGCGCAAACGAGATTGGCAATGCCGGTTTGTAACTCCGAGCATGAGTCATGACATCGAATGAATCTGCGATTGCAGTTATCCGGCCATACAACGGGATCTCGCCAGCGCTGAGTTGATGTGGATATCCAGATCCGTCCCAGCGTTCGTGGTGATAGAGCGCACCGTCGTAGATCGAATCGCCGAGGGTCGGTTCGAGGCGGCGCAACCGTGCTTTCGCAGCTTCGGGGTGTCGCTTCAGGACTTCCCACTCGTCTGGCGTCGGTGGCTCCTGGGTCGTCAACAACCATGCGGGAACGTCAAGTTTTCCGATGTCGTGCAGCAGCGCGGTCCAGTTGAGTGACTCCATCTCGCTGTCAGATAGGCCAATCTCTTTGCCGATCAGCGAGGCGTAGGCACGCACGCGTTCGCTGTGGCCGCGGGTCAGGCTTTCGTGTCGGCCGAGCTGCTCGAGAAGCAGCAGAACCTGATCGATGAACTCGGCGTCATGTCCACGTTGAAGCGCAACTTTCTTTACTGCTTTGGTGTTGCCTTCGCGCATCGATGACCCGAAGAGTTCCTCCACCTCGGTGTGGAAGTTGTTAGCGCGTCGATAGATCGAGGTTTTGCTCGCCACTACGCGCAATACGTCAGCGAGGAAGATGCTCGTGACCCAACTGATGATCACCGCGATCACAAACCAAACAATGTGTTCGAACGTTGTTTGGTACGGCCCCATCAGGGTCAGGATTGAATAGGCGATCGCGAAGCCAGCAGCGGCAGGAATGACGAAGAGCGCGCTTCGGAGAATTAGTGCAGCCGAGCGCGAACCATCGCCCTCTTTCTGTGCATGCTTTTTCGCTTCTGGCGCGGCGGTCGTCACGATTTTCACCCAATGCCCATGTGGCCGACCATTGATCCCACCAGGCCGACCTACTTCTATCGGTGGGGTTTTGGTGGTTTGTGAGACATAGGTTTTTGCAAGCCGCTCGAACACTTCCTTCTGCAATTGGGTTTTACGCGAGGTCAGTCATACACTCGACAGCTGGCCCAATCTCTGGTTGTGGCCATTTGTAAAGCCTGGTCGTTGCAATCCAGCAACACCTTGACGAAGACCGTGGGACCGAACATTCGGTTCACAGAGGTGAAAGTTCCGAGATGCCAACTATCAATCAGCTCGTCCGCAAGGGCCGCGAAACCAAACGGCGCAAGGAAACCACCCCTGCGCTCAAGGGCGCCCCACAACGTCGCGGTGTGTGCACCCGCGTGTACACAACCACCCCAAAGAAGCCGAACTCGGCCTTGCGCAAGGTCTGCCGTGTCCGCCTGACGTCGGGAATCGAAATCACGGCGTACATCCCCGGTGAGGGACACAACCTGCAAGAGCACAGCATCGTGCTCGTCCGCGGTGGTCGTGTGAAGGACCTTCCTGGCGTTCGCTACAAGGTCATCCGCGGCACGCTCGACACTTCGGGTGTCCGTGACCGCAAACAAGCCCGCTCCCGCTACGGCGCAAAGAAGGGCTGAAGTTCATGCGTAAGAACACCGCACCACGTCGCGAACTCATGCCAGACCCTGTCTATGACTCGGTTCTTGTCACCCAGTTCGTCAACAAGGTTCTCCTTCAGGGCAAACGCTCCACCGCTGAGCGCATCGTGTACGAAGCACTCGAGACGGTTGCCGAAAAGACCGGTGGCGAACCCATCGCCGTCCTCAAGCGCGCCGTCGATAACACCCGCCCTCAGCTCGAGGTTCGTAGCCGTCGTGTTGGTGGAGCTACCTACCAAGTTCCTGTCGAGGTTCGCCCTCGTCGCCAAAACACGCTCGCCATTCGCTGGCTCGTGGGCAACGCTCGTAAGCGTCGTGAGCGTTCGATGGCACAACGTTTCGCAAACGAGATTCTCGATGCGTCCAACTCGGTTGGTGCGTCGGTGAAACAGCGCGAAGACCTCCAAAAGATGGCCGAGTCGAACAAGGCATTCGCTCACTACCGCTGGTAGTGGGTTCGCCCAATCGCCGTGCTTTCCCCGATCGTCGCCCGAATTAGACGCGATCGCCATTAGAATTTTGCTTTCCACCGGGCCGACGAGGCCCGGTTGTGGGCTGTTTACGTTGGGCCGGGTATCGGCTCGAACACATCCTTTACGAATCCCCCGAAAACTCTGAAATCTGAGGAACGAGACCATGGCAAGAGTGCCTCTCGAAAAAACCCGAAATATCGGGATCATGGCCCACATCGACGCGGGCAAGACCACCACGACAGAGCGCATCCTCTACTACACGGGTGTGAACTACAAGATCGGTGAGGTCCACGACGGCGGCGCCACGATGGACTGGATGGAGCAGGAACAAGAGCGTGGCATCACGATCACCTCTGCTGCCACCGCCTGCATCTGGAAAGACCACAAGATCAACATCATCGACACTCCCGGTCACGTCGACTTCACGGTCGAGGTCGAGCGTTCACTTCGTGTGCTCGATGGCGCCGTTGCAGTGTTCGACGGCGTCGCCGGTGTTGAGCCGCAAACTGAGACGGTGTGGCGTCAAGCCAACAAGTACCACGTTCCTCGCATGTGTTTCATCAACAAGATGGACCGCACCGGTGCCGACTTCTACTTCTGTCTCAGAACCATCAAGGAACGTCTCACTGAAGACGTTGCCGTGATCCAACTTCCGATCGGTTCCGAGGGTGAGTACGCCGGCATGGTCGACCTCGTGAAGATGAAGGCCCTCGTGTGGCCATCGGACGTCGACGAGAACGACCTGGGAGCGACCTACAACGAGGTCGACATTCCTGAAGACATGGTCGAGCAGGCTGAGGAGTACCGCACTGAACTCATGGATGTGCTCTCGCTCATCGACGAAGAGCTGATGGAGCGTTACCTCGGTGACGAAGTGATCACCGTCGACGAACTCAAAGCCGTCATCCGCAAGGGAACACTTGCTGGTGAGATCGTTCCGGTCCTCAATGGCACGGCCTTCAAGAACAAGGGTGTGCAGCCACTACTCGATGCCGTCATCGACTACATGCCATCGCCAGTCGATCTCCCAGCCGTCTCGGGAACTCATCCACGTTCTGGCGAGCCCGAGAGCCGCGAACCCGACGACAAAGCTCCGTTCTCGGCGCTTGCCTTCAAGATCATGACCGACCCATTCGTCGGCAAGCTCACCTACTTCCGTGTGTACTCGGGGACCCTTGAAAAAGGTGGCACCGTGCTCAACAACCGCACGGAGAACAAAGAACGTATTGGTCGCCTCCTCGAGATGCACGCCAACGCGAAGAAGGACCGCGACATCGTTCAGACGGGCGATATTGCTGCTGGCATCGGATTCAAGGGCACTCGCACTGGCGATTCACTCTCCGATCCGAAACACCCGATCGTGCTCGAAGAGCTCATCTTCCCTGAGCCCGTGATCCACGTGGCTGTTGAGCCGAAGGACAAAGAAGCCCAGGACAAGCTCGGCAAAGCGCTCATGGCGCTGGGCGAAGAAGATCCGACCTTCCGTGTCGAGGCCGACGAGCAGACCGGCCAGACGATCATTTCGGGGATGGGCGAGTTGCACCTCGAGATCCTCGTCGATCGTATGAAGCGCGAGTTCAAGGTCGATGCCACCGTGGGCAAGCCACAGGTTGCGTACCGCGAGACGATCACCAAGACCCTCGAGAAGTACAAGTACACCCACAAGAAGCAGTCGGGTGGTTCGGGTCAGTACGCCGAGATCACCTGCGACCTCGCGCCAACTGGCCCAGGCGGCGGCTATCAGTTCGACGACAACATCACCGGTGGTCGTATTCCAAAGGAATACATCAAGCCGGTCGATGATGGCATCAAGCAAGCGTTGACCAACGGCCCGCTCGCTGGTTTCCCAGTCGTCGACTTGAAGGTCACACTGCAAGATGGAAAGACGCACGATGTTGACTCGTCCGAGATGGCGTTCAAGATCGCTGGCAATGCGTGGTTCCGTGAAGCTGCACGTACCGCTGGCCCGGTTCTGCTCGAGCCAGTGATGGACGTTGAGGTGGTCACTCCTGATGACTACCTCGGAGATGTGGTTGGCGATGTGAACTCACGTCGTGGCCAGGTCCAAGGAACCGAACAGCGAGGCAACAGTCAGGTGATCAACGCTCTGGTTCCGTTGTCTGAGATGTTTGGATACAGTACCGACTTGCGTTCGCGCACTCAGGGGCGTGCCACGTACACCATGCAGTTTCACTCCTATCAGCAGACGCCAGCGTCTGTGCAGGAAGAGATTGTGGCTCGCGTTCGAGGCGAGTAACGAACAATGTCGTCGCCTGCGGCGGCAGCACGAGTAGCGCCAACCAAGATTTTGAACAGAAACATCCAAGAGAAGAAAGAAACCTAAAGGAAACCAGTCATGGCCAAAGAGACCTTTGAGCGCAACAAGCCCCACGTGAACGTGGGCACCATGGGACACATCGACCATGGAAAGACCACGCTCACGGCAGCGATCACCAAGGTTCTCGGCGACACCGTCGCGGGCAGCCACGTGACCGCATTCGAAGACATCGACAAGGCGCCAGAAGAGCGCGAGCGCGGCATCACGATCAACGTGTCGCACGTCGAATATGAGACTGCGAAGCGTCACTACGCACACGTCGACATGCCTGGTCACGCCGATTACATCAAGAACATGATCACCGGTGCTGCTCAGGTTGACGGCGCAATCCTCGTGGTTGCCGCAACCGACGGCCCAATGAGCCAGACCCGTGAGCACCTTCTGCTCGCTCGTCAGGTCGGTGTTCCAAAGATCATCGTTGCCCTCAACAAGGTCGACATGGTAGACGACGAGGAGCTCCTTGAGCTCGTCGAGATGGAGGTGCGCGAGCTCCTCGACAAGTACGAGTTCCCTGGTGACGACACTCCTGTCATCCAGGTTTCAGCGCTCAAGGCTCTCGAAGGCGACGAAGCCGCAATGGCTCAGGTTCTCGAGCTGATGAACGCTGTCGATGAGTACATTCCCGTGCCAGAGCGCAAGGTCGACCTGCCATTCCTCATGCCAATTGAGGATGTCTTCTCGATCACCGGTCGTGGCACAGTTGTCACCGGCAAGATCGAACAGGGTGCTGTCCACACGGGCGACTCCATCGAGATTGTTGGTCTCAAGGACACACAGACCACCACATGCACCGGTGTCGAAATGTTCCGTAAGCTCCTCGATGAGGGTCAAGCTGGCGACAACATCGGCGCACTGCTCCGTGGTATCGACAAAGAACAGGTGCAACGTGGTCAGGTGCTCGCAGCTCCTGGTTCGATCACCCCACACACCGACTTCGAAGCCGAGGTCTACGTGCTGTCGAAGGAAGAGGGTGGCCGTCACAAGCCGTTCTTCTCGAACTATCGCCCACAGTTCTACTTCCGTACCACTGACGTGACCGGAACGATCAACCTTCCGGAAGGCACCGAGATGTGCCTCCCAGGCGACAACACCAAGATGACCGTTGAGCTCATCGCACCAATCGCCATGGACGAAGGTCTTCGATTCGCCATCCGTGAGGGTGGACGTACCGTCGGCGCTGGCGCCGTAACGAAGATTACGAAGTAGGACTGATGGCTGCAGCATCACAAAAGATTCGCATTCGCCTCAAGGCGTACGACCACACTCAGATCGATCAAGCAACCAAGCAGATCGTTGAGACGGTTCGTCGCACACAAGCTGAGGTTCGGGGTCCGATCCCTCTCCCCACCGAAAAGCACCGCTACACGGTGGTCCGGGGTCCATTTAAGGACAAGGACTCACGCGAACACTTCGAGATGCGCATTCACAAGCGTCTTATCGACATCGTCGAGCCATCGCCAAAGACGGTTGATTCGCTTCAGCGTCTCGATCTTGCGGCAGGCGTCGATATCGAGATCAAGATTCAATAACCGGGAACTCTTCGAGTTCCGGTGAGTTCGACTTCGTCGAATTCACACCAGGTTGAGATCAAGGGAGGTGCCCGAGGCTACGGCCTCGGGCACCTCACGTTTTCCCCCGCTGCGCCCCAAATTTGAAGGATGGTGTTTCCGAGCGGATCACCATCCTTCAGAAAAGGCGAGGTTCGGTGGAATACGGACCGTTTCTTGGCGGGTTACGCTCAACAGTGATGCGTCGTCTCGTTCTTCTCGTAGCTCTAGTGGGTCTGCTCGCCTCCGCGTGCGCTTCGTCGGCCGACATACTCGAAGCTGCGGCTGCCCCAGCGGTCACGGTTGAAGACTCTGCGTCCGCCAGTAGCGAAGTCTCCGTGCCCGTGAGCAATGCTCCGGCGTTCGCGACAGTGGCTTATGAAACGGGCCGCCAGGCATTGCAGGCGAGCGAAGGAAAGCCCTACGTCTTGTGGTTCTGGGCGCCGTCTTGAGGTACTTGTCTGGATGAGGCCCGTGCGGTCTCCTGGGTCAGAGAACAACACACTGGCGTCGAGATCATCGGCGTCCCCAATCCGCAGTCGACCGACGAGGCCATCGCTGAGTTCATTTTGAAGATGGACGGTGACACTTCACACGTCCTGGAAGACCCAGCGGAACTGTGGGTCGAACATGGTGTGATCTCCCAACCAGCAATGGTCTTTGTTGCTGCTGACGGGACGACGACCATGCATCTCGGAACGGGCGGACGAACCGGGCTCTTGTGGCGAATCGAAGACCTCATCGAGGCGTGACCTACTTCGGGGTGGCCTCGTCATCAGTTGTCTCTTGTGGGTCGCTCTCGTTTGCGTCTGCGATTTCTTCTGCTTCAAGATTGTGAACCGGAAGCGTCTTTCGCACGATAGACGGTTGGTCTCTCATGTGCGCTGGGTGCTTGGCGAGTGATGTCAGAGGGCCCTCCTCGATTGCATACCGTTCGCCTGTCGCTGAGATGATGCCCTGCGCTGTGGCTGCGGCCGGAAGCGCGAGCACTGCGCCGACGGGGCCGAGAATCGATGCTCCTGCGACGACCGATCCAAAGGCCACCGCTGGGTGGATCTTGAGCGTCCGCGAATCGATCCTCGGGGCCAGCAGATAGTTTTCGAACTGTTGGTAGGCGACCATGAAGATGAGCGCCCAGAATGCTTTGGTCGGTGACTCGAGCAGGGTGAGGCCCACCGGGAGGGCGCCGGCTATGTAGACACCGACCACTGGTACGAACTGGCTGACAACTCCCACCCAGACCGCCAGTGCCAAGGGGAATTCGACGCCGATAAGCGAGAACGCCACCCAGGTGACCAAGGCGGACACGGTGGCAAGCACGGTGCGCGACAAGATATAACCGCCGGTCTTTTGAATCGCGAGATCCCAGATGCCAAGGACGCGTCGCTGGCGGTCCGGCTTGAGTCGCGAGCAGATCGATCGACGAAGTTTTGGTCCGTCGGCTGTCAGATAGAACGTGAACAGCGCAACGGTGAAGAGCTGAAAGACGAGCGAGACAACCGTCGCTCCGAGGCCAACCACATTATTCGCCAGCCCGGTCAGCTGTTCGCCCAACCCGTCATCGCTGAGGAACTGGTCTCGGAAGCGGTTGAGGTCGATGCTCTCATCGATGTTGTTTTGGAGCCAGATCTCGGCATCGTCGATGAGACCTGGAGCTCGGTCGACGAAGTCGATCGTCTGTTCGGCCAACACGCTGCCGACGATCCACCCAAAGACCGAAATCATCGTGATGGCCAGACCAAACATCAGCAGTGTTCCGGCGCCCCGTCGAAGGCCGCGATGTTCGAGCCAGTTCACGGCGGGTTCGAGCGCGAACGAAAAGAAGAAGGCGATGAGCAAGGTGACAAGAAAGCCCGAAAGGTCTTCAAACAGCTTCTGCAGTAGCCACAGCACAGCAACGCCAGTAAAGAAGAGCACGAGTGCCCGCGGTACCCACCCGGGCATTTGATCAGGCCGCAGGCTGCTGGGGACGAGCGTCGGATCCTGATCGGTCATACGGAGAAAACCCTAGTGCCCCTCGGTCGTTGACCTTGGGAGTGGCGGCGCCCTCACCCGTCGTGAGGTTGGGCCAAATGGCAGGATCCCACGACCACGGGCCGTGACATACTCCTTGAAGGAGTGACGTCAAGCGAGTCACCAGGGTGGAGTGAAGTTATGCGTGCGCGAGTGTGGTCAAGTCTGAATAGTCGGGGTGCTCGAAGTCTTCGTGGCAGCATCGTGTTGATTGGCGTGTTGTTCATTGCATTCGCAGCCGTCAACGGCACCAAATCGGTGTGGGCGGCGAACCCGCCACCGGAGTTCGCAGATGTCATCGTCGCAGATGAGATCTTTGCTCCCGTACAGCTCGCGATGGCCCCCGACGGTCGCGTGATCGTCCTGACCGACAGCGGGTTGGCACAGCTGATCAAGAACGATCAACTCCAGGCAACCCCATTCTTTGATATTCGCAGCCAGGTCGAGGACAACGGCGACCGCGGCCTTTTCAGCATGGCGTTTGACAACAATTTCGCGGTGAATGGGTTTGTGTACGTCATGTACACCTTCGACACCAACGGCGCCGATGACGGAATCGGCGAGACGCGCCTCTCGCGAATGACCGTTAACGGTGACACGGCGGCCAATGAAGTTTTGCTGTTCGACGATTTCCCGACCGCTGATGTGCTGCTTCACTACGGGGGCGCTGTCGAGATGGGTCCTGACGGCAAGCTCTACGTGACGGTGGGAGACCACTTGATCGGCGCCAATGGACAGGATCGCACAAACATTAAGGGCACCGTTCTTCGGCTCAACCCTGACGGAAGTATCCCGACCGACAACCCCTTCTACACCGAACTGACCGGCACCAACCGAGCGATTTATGCCTATGGTCTGCGCAACCCGTGGCAGACCGCAAAACACCCCGTGACGGGTGAGATCTTCATCAGCGATGTCGGGTCATCGGACTATGAAGAGCTGAACGTCTTGGCGCCTGGCGCCAACTATGGCTGGTTCCTCGCTGAGGGGCCGAAGGATCCCAACGATCCTGCACAAGCGAGTTTCGTCGACCCGCTCTGGTCGTTCCCACATTTCGGTGTCGAGCAGGGTGCGCCGTTCGAAGGCTGCGCGATCATTGGCGGGTCGTTCTACGAGACGCCCAACCCGACCTTCCCGAGCGAGTATCGAGGTCAGTACTTCACGGGTGACTATTGCACGGGTCGCATCGTCACCGTCGATCCCGACACGGGGCAAGCAAGCGTCTTTATGGATGGCTTCGTCGAGATGGTCGACATGGCAGTGAGTCCAGCGAATGGCGATCTCTACTACATCGACCGTTCCTTCAACGGCGACAACGCCTTCCCAAAGGGTGGTGTCGGCAAGATCACGTATGTCGGGGTACAGACCGACATCACGATCACCGCAGCGCCGTCAGATGTGTCGATTGCGGTTGGTGGCGATGCATCGTTCTTCGTGGGCATCTCGGCTCCGGGCGACGTCACCTATCAGTGGTCTCGTGACGGTCAGCCAATCGCCGGCGCCATCGGTGCCCGGTACACGTTCGAGAATGTCTCGGCTATCGATGATCTTGCCGAGTTCACCGTCGAGATCAGCAGTGGTCAACAATCAATTCAGAGCGAGCCTGCCGTCCTGCGAATCACGAACAACACAGTTCCGGTCCCGACGATCGGCATTGTGACCGGTGCCGATGGCGGCTATCGAGCCGGCGAACCGATCGGTTTCTCAGGTTCGGCGACCGACGCGGAGGATGGTGACATTCCGGCAGCCGATCTCCGTTGGGAGATCCGACTCAACCACGATGAGCACGACCATGCTTTGGCCAATGGTGTCGTGGGTGACAATGGTTCATTCACGGTGCCCCCTGCAATCGAGACGGACACGAACGTCTGGGTCACCCTCTATCTGACCGCTGTTGACTCCGAGGGGACGTCCACAACAGTGACGCAGAGAGTCGATCCACGCATTGTGACCATCACTCTCGACACCGATCCGGCCGGTCTGGATGTGACCCTCGAGGGTGGCAACCAACAGGCTCCATTTAGTTTTGACAGCGTGTCTGGAGTCGATCGTGAGATCGGGGCGCCAGCCCAACAAACCGTCGGTGGCACGACCTTTACGTTCGCGAGTTGGTCCGACGGTCTCGCCCAAAACGAAATTCGCACCACACCAAACGCAGATGTGACCTGGACCGCGTCGTACGGCGGTGGTGGCGGCGACGTGTGCACTGTCGAGGCGCTAGGCGGTGGCGTTCGTGTGACGTGGCAGGCCAAGCCCGGTACTGAGGTCATCCGGAACAACGGTGGCTGACTACTCCGCCGGCCGGCGCGCTCACGTACGACGATGCGAATGGGTCGATCGATGACGGCTGGTTGGTGCGACGTGGCGTTGCCGACGAGGTCTGCGAGATCGTTGGCGATCCACCACCTTCTCCCGTGTGCACTGTCGAGGCGCTAGGCGGTGGCGTTCGTGTGACGTGGCAGGCCAAGCCCGGTACTGAGGTCATCCGGAACAACGGTGGCT
>RCNE010001719.1_pt1 | contig 11862 bp, 11 predicted proteins | sample 2041361 | NCBI WGS metagenome assembly RCNE01 (sample SAMN09708229, study PRJNA481090) | Marine sediment metagenome, whole genome shotgun sequencing project.
TTTTATTTGAAATCAAGGCCCGTTTTCCAGACCGCTTTTTTCTCTATATCTCCCATAATCTCATGGAGGTGGCCACCTTTTGCCGTGATATTTGGGTGCTGCGGGAGGCCCATAAAAACCCGCAGCTCAACCGGGTAACAGGGCTCGATTTAGAAAAAGATCAGCCTGTTGAACCATCCACGCTGGACAAGATCCTGCTCAAGGTGATGAATCATGCTACTTAGGCGGATCTTTCAGTTTCTGTTGATTTTTGCCGGTGGGCTGCTCTTTCTCTTTGGCGTCAAATACAGCCTGGGGCTTTCCGATTATGTCATCCCCGGCCCGGCTGAAGTGAGCCGGGTCGCAATCAATGAATTCAACCGTTATTTTTTCGATGTATTAGACACCCTTTCCGTGGCGGTTATTGGGCAGGTGTTGTCAATTATCATGGCACTTTTTGTGGGCATTGTCGGGCGTCAGGCAGGATGGTTTGGGTCGTTTGTCAAAGTGGCCGCCTACAACATTCAAGCCTATCCCATTGTGGCTCTGGCCCCGATCATCTTTATTCTTTTGGGCGATGGCTTTTTGGCTCGGCTCATCATCGCCGCCATGATCTGCTACTTCCCACTGCTCTTATCGGTCCTGGGGATTTTATCCGAACCCATTGATGCCATCGAACATTTTTACCGCTCCACCGGCCGGATGCGCTGGCAGTTAGAGGTAAAAATTCGGGCCTTTGAAAATTTAGGCAAATTTGTCACCGTCATTGCCGGCAGCGCCACCTTAGCCATGGCCGGAACCATTGTGGCTGAATTTATCGCGGCCAATGCAGGTATCGGGTACAGTATCCGGGTGGCGCTTTATCAAAGTGATCTGGCCAAAATCCTGACCGCCCTTTTTGTCATCGGTATCACGCTATCGATTTATCAAGGACTTTTAGAAGCGGCGGGCCGTATCGTCAAACGGGCATGGGCCGCGTAGCTGAGTCATATCGATCATTTAGGCAAAAGGGAAAAACTGATGAAAAGAATAACCCTTCTTTTGGGGATAAGTTTGCTTTTGTTCGGACTGTTCGACAATGCCTGGGCCAATGAGCCGCCTCAATTGAATTATCGCCTCAAATGGCTTAAAAATATCAGCGTCATCGGCGATCTGTACGCCGATAAAAAGGGCTACTTTACCGAGGCCGGTCTCAATGTAACGGTAAAATCCGGCGGCCCGGAAAGAGACGCCATCCGTGAACTGGAATTGGGATTGGCCGATTTTGGTGTGGCGTCAGCCGATCAGGTGATCCGGGCGCTCTCCAAAGGGGCCAAGGTGGTGGTCCTGGTCCAGTTTTTTCAAATCAATCCATTGCAATGGATCTATCGCGACACTTTGCCTTTGCTCAAAACAGCGAAGGATCTCAAAGGACTTACCCTGGGAATTACTTACGGCGGTAATGATGAAACCATTATGCGGACGCTTTTGGCCCAGGGTAGTATTGCGGAAAAAGAGGTGACTTTTTTTTCAGTTCGCTACGATTTCACTCCTTTTTATCGACAAAAAGCCGATTTATGGCCGGTTTATAAAAACGCCCAAGGGCCGATTCTCATGGCCAAACTGGCTCAATCCGGGGAATCGCTACGGTTTTTAGACCCCGCCAAATGGGGCGTCCGGTTTGTGGCCAACTCGCTGATCACCTCCCAAAAAACCGTAGATGAAAAACCCGATAGGGTAAACCGATTTACCCAAGCGCTTTTAGCGGGATGGCGGGATGTTTTATTGCCTAAGAACCGGGCCGAAGCACTAAAGATCGTGGCCCAATTTGATCGCGACACCTCAGCAGCTCTGCTGGAAGAGCAGTATACCCTCACAAAAGGATTGGTTTGGCCCGATAAAGAGATCCCGCTGGGAAAGATCGATGTGGCCGCCTGGGAGCAGACGGAAGAGATGATGCTCTCTCAAAAATTGATCACCAAACCCGTCGATGTGACGGCGATATTAAAGACCGGCTTGGTGGATTAAACCCGGAATTGATCTTTCAACCAATCTCCGCACTGATCCCCATGGGCTCCAGGGTAAAGATACGCGCATCCATGGTCTTGGGCGGCTGGTTAATTACCGGCTTAAAGGCCATTTGGGCTATAATATCTTTTTCCAAATCCACGCCTGGCGCGATTTCAATCAGCTCCATACCGTTTTCCGTCAATTTAAAAACACAACGTTCAGTCACATAGAGGACCGGTTGACCTTTTTTTTGGGCCCGGGCACCACTAAAGGTGACATGTTCTACCTGGGGTACGAATTTTTGTATGCGCCCTTCGGTTTCGATCACCAGCCGACCATCGGTGATCGATGTTTTCAAACCGCCGGTGGTGAAGGTGCCGCAAAAAACAACGGCCTTTGCACTCTGGCTGATGTTGATAAACCCGCCTGCTCCGGCTAATTTAGGGCCGAATTTGCTAACGTTGAGATTGCCCTTTTCATCGGCCTGGGCCAACCCCAAAAAAGCGATATCGAGGCCCCCACCGTCATAAAAATCAAACTGCGACGGCTGATCAATGACGGCCTCTGTATTGCTGGCCGCGCCGAAATTGAGCCCGCCCGCCGGCAGCCCGCCGATGACCCCTGGTTCGGCCGTTAAAGTCATTAAATCTAAAATCTTTTCCTCATTTGCCACCGGTGTCACCCCTTCAGGCATGCCGATCCCTAAGTTAACAATCGCGTTGGCTGTCAGTTCAAAGGCACAGCGCCGGGCGATCACCTTACGAGCATTCAACGGCATGGGTGCCATAGATTGCAGTGGAGTTTTGACATCACAACTAAAAGAGGGATTGTACTGTTCGGCAAAAGTTTGCCAATGATTTTCAGGTTTGGACACCACGACACAATCGACCAAAATCCCAGGAATTTTCACCTGACGAGCATTGAGGGTCCCCTCTTGGGTGACCCGCTCCACCTGCACGATCACAATCCCACCGGAATTTCTGACCGCCATGGCCATGGCTTGGGATTCCAGGGTTAAGGCCTCTTTTTCCATGGTGATATTGCCATCGGTATCGGCGGTGGTACCCCTTAAGAGCGCCACATTGATAGGCAGCGTTTTATAAGCCAGATACTTATGGCCGTCGAATTCCACTAACTCCACAATATCCTCGGTAGTGATGGTGTTGATCTTACCACCGCCAAGCCGGGGATCCACAAAGGTTTCCAAACCAATGGGGGTGATGGTACGCGGCTTTCCAGCGGCAATGTCCCGATACATATGGGAGATGACCCCCTGGGGTAAATTGTAGCCCAGGATTTTTTCTTCTAACGCCAGCTTTTGTAGCTTCGGCACCAACCCCCAATGACCACCGATAACCCGGCCCACCAAGCCTTCATAGCCAAAATGGTTTAACCCCCGCTCGCCACCATCACCCTGACCGGCGGCATAGAGCAAGGTCAGGTTGCGGGGCTCTTTTTGCTCCAGAAAGCGGTTTTTCAGGGCAATGGCAAGCTCTTCGGGAAAACCAATCCCCACAAAACCACCCGTGGCAACAGTGTCGTTGTCGCGGATCCGTTGAACGGCCTCTTGCACTGAAACAATCTTGTTGGTGGACATACAAATATTCCTCTATCCTTACAGTCGTTTCGATCTCGGCTGTTGCCAGGATGTGATCATTCAGCCTATTTTTATCTACACATACAGGGCATATAACTGATTTAAATCATGGAAACAATACATTTTGCGGCAAGATCAAATTGACCTGGACGGTGTTGTTTTGTAAGATCGGAATTGACATAGAGAATTTTGGGGAAACAATCATTCTAACGACAGGATATCCAGCCAATGACACAGACGCCGGAAAATGATGAAAAAGTGCTGATCTCTTTTTTAGACGAACATCAAATTGATTATGAACGTTTTGCCCCCCCGCCGGTCTATACGGTAGAGGATGTAAATCGCTTGCTGCCCGATGTGCCGGCAGCCAGTATCAAAAACCTTTTTTTACGCGACGGTAAAGGCAAACGGCACTTTCTGGTGGTGATGCCCGGTGAAAAACGGCTTGACCTTAAAGCCCTGGGAAAATCAACCGGGATTGGACGGATCAGTTTTGGCTCACCGGACCGGCTCCAACGCTTTTTAGGAGTCACACCCGGAGCGGTAACACTGCTTGCGGTGATCAATGATCCAGCGGGTGCCGTGGAGGTGCTGATTGATGAAACCTTGTGGGAAACCGCGCCGGCGTTTCAGTTTCATCCCATGGTCAACACCAGCACTCTGGTTTTTTCCAAAGAGAGTGTGGAACAATTTTTAACCGCGACGGGACGCTCCTTTGAAGTGGTGGATGTCCCGTCACCACCGGAATAATCATACTCAGTACGATAACCGACTGAATAGATTTAGGAATAAGAGAGGTTCAAGATGGGCAATCAATTCCGCACAACGGTTCTATTGGCCGGAATGACGGCGTTATTAATGTTTTTAGGAAACCTGGCCGGCGGTCGCCAAGGTATGATGATGGCGTTGCTGTTTGCCGGTGCGATGAACTTTTTCAGCTACTGGTTTTCACACAAAATCGTACTGAAGATGTACCGTGCCCAGGAGGTCACTCCGGCTCAGGCTCCGGAGCTCTACCAAATGGTTTCCGATCTGGCGAAAAACGCCGATCTGCCGATGCCCAAAGTTTATCTGATCCCCAAAAAGTCGCCCAACGCCTTTGCCACCGGTCGCAACCCGGAAAACGCGGTGGTGGCCGTCACCGAGGGGCTGCTCGACCTAATGGAGCCCGAAGAGGTACGCGGTGTTTTGGCCCACGAGCTGGCCCATGTGAAAAACCGGGACATTCTTATTGGTACCATCGCCGCCACCATGGCAGGTGCAATTATGATGTTGGCCAGCATGGCCCGCTGGGGGGCGGTGCTGGGCCGCGGTGGGGGTAATAATCGTGGTGGAGGTATCGGCGTGCTGCTGATGTCGATGCTGGCCCCCATGGGTGCCATGGTAATCCAAATGGCGGTCTCCCGCTCACGGGAATATCTGGCCGATGCTACCGGTGCGAAAGTGGCGGGGAGCCCCGAAGGCCTGGCACTGGCACTGGAAAAACTGGGTGCAGCCTCCGGACGTCTTCCCATGCACGATGCCAACCCGGCCACGGCCCATATGTTTATTGTCAATCCACTCTCCGGTGGCGGCATGATGTCACTCTTTTCCACCCATCCGCCTTTGGCGGAACGCATTGCACGGCTGCGCCGCATGGGCGGACAGACGGGAGGGTACCAAAATTTAGAATACACACCCCCCCGGGATGACCGAGGCGGACAGAATCCTTGGGATAAGCTGGATGGTTGATAATATAAATTCCATTTGGGCTCAATTCAATATTCGGCGCAAAATTTAGACTGTTAAAGACAACATAGGCGACTATAAATGAAAGATAACCTCGGCCATTACTACTATCCCTATCCGGGCAATCCACAGGTGCGGGTGTATGTTCAAAAAACCGAAGAAGGCATCTGTTTTCGGCTATGGAACCGGGAGCAACCGGACTTGTGGGCCGAACACGGGTGGGTGCCCTATAAAGCCATTTTGGCAGCACAGGATATATACAAAGGCCAATTCGACACTGCGACAGTGTACGACTTAAACGTGGCCAAAGCGCTTTTGGCTGATGATTGATGCCTGCCGACCCGATCATGGATTGCGTCGAATTGGGGCGCCTCGACTACCGTAGCGCCTTGGAATTACAACATCGTTTAGTCGCCGCCCGGATTGAGGGGCGGCTAAACCGTGATCTTTTACTCCTCCTGGAACACCCGCCCGTCTTTACCCTGGGACGCCGGGGCGGAAAAGAGCATCTCTGTGTTTCCGAAAAATTCCTTGCACAAAAGTCGGTGGATCTGGTCCATGTGGAACGAGGCGGCGATATCACCTACCACGGGCCGGGTCAGCTGGTGGGCTATCCCATCATCAATCTGCGCAGTCGCAAACTAACCGTCACCGACTATGTGACGGCCTTGGAAATTATCATGCGAAAAACCGCCCGCAAATGGGGCGTTGAGCTAACCCAGGATGCCCGTAACCGCGGCGTCTGGATGGGAAACAACAAAATGGGCAGCATCGGTATCGCCATCCGCAAAGGGGTCAGCTTTCACGGTTTTGCCTTTAATGCGACCCTCGATCTGGAACCTTTCAGATGGATTAACCCGTGCGGTTTGGAAGGAGTGGGAATTGCCCGCTTGGCCGATCATGCCAAAGAAGCCGTCTCTATGGAAGGTCTCTGCGAAACGCTAAAAACCCGTTTTAGCGACGTATTGAATGTCCAGCTAAAGCCGATACTCCCGGAAACGTTAGATCGATTTTAGCCCATCAATTTTCCGGGCATAAATCGCCAATGTTTTTTGCCCCATGACAGCCAGCAGATGCTTTTCACAAATCATTTGATAGGCTGCATCCACCCGCTGTTGCGCAGTCTCGGGCTTGTTAAAAACTTCATCGATGGCTGTAGCTAACTCGGTCGGGTTGTTTGGTGCGATTAACAGACCGGTTTTGTGGGGCAAAACCACATCGGGAATGCCGCCTATCTTTGTTCCAACTACCGGGGTCTTGGCATACATGGCCTGCATTATGGCTTGGGGAATACCTTCACTACGGTTGCTGGCCTGAACGTAGCAATCAAAGGCGCGTAAACAAGGCCAGGGATTGTTTCTGAAACCAGTCAGATGCACTTTTTGTTTGACACCTAACTCCTCCGCCTTCCCTTTTAACCGTTCCGCCAGATCACCCTCGCCCACCATCACCAAGTGGAGATTGCCATATTGCTGATGGATGGATGCAAATGTATCCATCAAATCAAGCAGCCCCTTATCCTCGGCAATGCGTCCCAGATAGCCCACAAAACGGGTACTTTCATCAACCCCCAGTTCTTTGCAAAGCATGTTACGAGCTGTTGTCCGCTCATCCAACTGATCCGGTGGCACAATGCCGCTGGACAGGGTGATCACTTTGTCTACAGGAATTTCCAGATCTTGCACCAACTGTCGTGAGGTTTTCTCAGCAGTGGTGAAAATATAATGGCACAACGGTCCATAGAGCAGCCGATTGTAAAAACTATTTTTGATCGGCGCCAAATAGTGGCGGGAACGGATCACGCATGGTATTTTTAATCCCCTGGCCGCCGCCAGAACTACCTTGGCATCCATATTACCATGGGTATTTAAGACATCCGGCCTGATATTTTTCAGGTGCCGACGGACTTTGAAGTAATCTTGCACCAAAGATCGTTTGGTGAAGGCCACCGGAGAGATCGTTAAGCCGGCCATTGAGGCCCGTGCATATAACGGCGAAGTTTCCGGAGCGAGAACGACAACCCGATGACCTTGTTCGGCCATCCAGCGGGCCTCGTGGAATACCCGCATCTCCTGACCGCTCCACTGGCGGTGGCTTTCCGTATGTACAATCGTTAGTTGTTTCATCATCTTATCGATGTTGATACCAACAGGCGAATATAGAGGGCGATATTTTGGTAAAAAAGCCACCATGATCGCCAGGTTGCTCAACCCGATTTAGCATCCACGTCCCAATAGTGCTTTTTAGTGATTTCAATACCCAACATCTCCTCGATTTTAAGCTTAAGGCGTAATCTTTTGGCCTGGTCGGTCAGTTAATAATTCGGGTATAATGGCAACGCAGATCGAATACTCTCAATAAATGGACACCCTAAAATAGATCCATTATTCAGAAATGTAAAACCACTGACTCTCATCTATTTTCCTGTTAGCGAAACATCTTTGTTAATGCTCAATGCGTTGCAGTATATTTTTATCCAGGGAGTAATAATCAAAGCTATTTTTCAACTCACATCGTTAAAAACAGCTCTTTATTCTCTTGAGTAGGTTTATTAAGCCCTTGGTTTTAATTGTTGATGCTGTGGGCCGGCTACCAGAAGCACAATCACTCCCCATTCGCAAACAATTTTGAGTAAAGGATTTTGAAGATATACCCCATTTCAATATGAACGTTTTTCGGCCTTGGTTTGTTTTTATCCTTCTGGTTGATTTTGAACCAAAGTGATAAACAAGACTATTGCCTTTACCTTTAAAAATACGAACACCTAATTCGTACAGCTTGCGTGAAAAATCTGGATCGGAGTACATACCTGGGCTGAATTCAATACTCAAGCCCCCCACTAAATCCCACACATCGATATGGACCAAATTGGGAGGCCACGTGCCGCCACACCAATCGTTTCGATAAAGATCAACATATTCTTTCAGCAACGCATCTTCTTTAAAGCTATTGATGGCTTGGCCAAAATCTTGCACCACCACACATGCAAATATACCCCTGGTTTCCACCTGGGTTTCATCTATATGTAAACAGAATGCAGAACAAAAACGGAGGATATTTATGGCTACAATGACGATTAAAAGGCTTCACGAATTACTGGAAAACAATGCAGACAAAGATGCCCTGGCATGGGCAGGAGCCTGCCACGATTGCAAAACCGAAGCCCAGGTAACGGCTACTCCAAAAGAAGACGGCATCCATATCGATGGGGGAAGCGTTTACGAACCCGCCTCCAATAAGTTCATGATCAAATGTGACACCTGTTTTGAAAAGGATCCGGTTCTGAGGGATTATCAGGATTGTGAGGTCTACAGCAGGGTGGTAGGGTATCTGCGACCCGTTGCCCAGTGGAACGATGCCAAGCAGGCGGAGTTCAAGGACAGAAAACTGTATGATCCGAGCATTTGCTAACCCGTAAAATCATAAGTCGAATTAATGGGTGTATCGAAAAATCAGGATCCGCCAGAGACGCTGTCACTGGCGGATCAGTTTTTTTCGCTATCCTGTGGATTAACTTCCTCCGGCTTGCTCGCCACCTGGCAAGCATTGCGAACTCATGTGGATATGCCGAATTTCGGGAGGATATATGCCTGAAGCAGTATCCAAACACCTACAATGATGAACAGTATTATGATTTCTTTCAATGGTTTCCTTTCCTGGTGCCGTTCGACACGTGAATGCTTTTAATTTAGAAACTTGGAACCTGGGTCAAGCTAAGCCCCAAGACAACAGTTGTCAAGGCAATTGACATCTATACCGCTTGTCATAATAATGTTCCGAATGGGTCCCACGGCTCCTGGGGTTTCCATATTTTCGGAGTATACGGAACGTTATTTTGACAAATGCTATAGCCGGATATAATACGCTTAAAATGTCCGGGCTGAACGCGTCAAGTAAAGAATTCTCTGCGTCTGTTTCTTGACTTGACAACGACATGCAATTCATTCAATTTTGGCACAATGAAACATAAAAGAAACCATCTTCCTATAGTTTTTACCGCTCTTTTCGGCATGCTTTTCCTGTCTCTTCTCTTCATCCGTATGGGAATATTTGACCGTCAGCCGGTCCGGTTGGAAATCGCAGACATCATGTCAACTGAAATGATGTCTGATCGGAACACCTGGATGAATATCTTCCAGGACAAGAAAAAGATCGGCTTTTCCCATTCACGCTATGCACGCCTTGAGCAGGGATATCGTTTCAACGAAACCATGTTTATGAGAATCAACACCATGGGGATGATTCAGGATATCAGCCTCAATACCAGCGGAACCCTTAACACGGATTTCTCGCTCAGATCTTTTGATTTTGAAATTGCCTCCGGACGCTTCAATTTCTCTGCAGCCGGTGACATAACAGACAAAACCCTTAAGTTGAATACCCAAAGTGCTGGTGCAAAACAAACCTACCAATTAATCCTGACCGATGATATCTATTTCACTTCCGGTATTGTTCAAGCAGCCAGCGCCGGCAAATTAAAACAGGGTGACCAACTCACATTGAAAGTCTTCGATCCCATTGCCATGGGTCAGGAATCGATTCTACTCCACGTCCTGGAAGAAGAAGACATCACCATCATGGGGCAGGTAAAAAAAGCAACCAAGATTTCACTCAAATTCAAAGGCGCCACCCAACTGGCGTGGATGGATAAAAAAGGAGACCTTTTAAGGGAAAAAGGGATGCTGGGAATTATCCTTGAAAAAACATCCCGTGAAGACGCCATGTTCGGTCTCCCCATCCAGTCGAGTCAGGATCTCACTATAGTAGCATCCATTCCGGCCAACATCGATATCGACAATCCGGGCGAACTGATGCAATTGCGATACGAAATAACAGGTTCGGGTGATTTCGCAAAACAGCTTCAAGGCGGCAGGCAGACCTATATAGCCCCCGTTCTCTCGATCCAAAAGGAGTCCCTCGACGATCTTCTGCAACAAGATCCCCCCCTGGTTTCCATGGAAAATCTCACGACTTTCCTGGCGCCCAGCGCTTTTATCCAGTCAGATCATCCTGCCATTCAAAAGCTGGCGTCCGATCTGACTACCGAGAAGGACTCCCCCTTAGAAAAAGCGCGCAAACTGGTTGCCTGGATACAGGCACATATTCAAAAGCGCCCGGTCATATCTCTCCCGGATGCCTTGTCCACCCTTGAAAACCGTGTCGGGGACTGCAATGAGCATGCGGTGCTCTTTGCAGCCCTGGCGAGAGCTGCCGGGATCCCCACCAAGATCGAAGCCGGTGTGGTCTTTTTACGAAAACGTTTTTTTTATCATGCCTGGAACAGTATTTATGTCGGCAGATGGATCACTGTCGATGCGCTGTTTGACCAGATACCGGCCGATGTCACCCACATTCGTTTTACCAGCGGCATGCAGAAAGACCAACTCGACATATTGGGCCTCATCGGAAATCTGAAAATCCAGATCCTGAATGGAACATCATCAATATGATAGAACTTAAAAATCTCACCAAATGCTACGGTGATGTCGTTGCGGTCAACGATCTGAACATCCATATCGCCCAGGGAGAAATTTTCGGCTTCATCGGACCAAACGGCGCCGGTAAAACAACGACCATCAAAATGATCGGGGGCATACTGATGCCAACCGTCGGAGAAATTCGAATCTGCGATATCGCTATGGCTGAAAACCCGGAAGCAGCGAAACTGAAGATCGGATTTATCCCTGACCGGCCATACCTTTATGAGAAACTCACCGGTTTGGAATTCTTGAAATTCGTCGCTGATCTGTATCAGATGGACGCCCGTCATTTCCAGAAAAAAGCACATGAAAAACTGGCCCTTTTCACCCTATCGGATTGGTCGGAAGAGCTCATCGAATCCTACTCCCATGGTATGAAGCAACGTTTGATCATGGCTGCCGCCCTTCTGCACGAACCAGAAGTTATCATTGTCGATGAACCCATGGTCGGTCTCGACCCCCTGGGTATCAAGCTGGTCAAGGACCTTTTCAAACATCTGTCCGAAAATGGCACAACTGTTTTCATCTCCACGCATACGCTACAGGTAGCGGAGGATCTGTGCCATCGTGTTGGGGTTATTAACAAAGGAGCCCTGATCGCAATTGGATCGCCGGAAAAATTGAAACAGGATATGCAAGATAGCAATGCCGACCTGGAGGATGTGTTTTTAAAATTGACGAATGCTGCTAATTAAAGACGATTTGCAGTCATTATAGATCGTTTTAGGTTTTAGGTTTTAGGCATTGGCCATCAGCTTTGGGCTACAATAAATGACGCGCGTAGCGCTAATGTCGTCCGAAGGACAAATGACGCACACAGTGCTAATGACAACGGCAGGATAAAAATAGTTCTTTGTCCTGAACATCCCAACAATTTAGTCGAAAAACATAAGGTCGATACGTAATCATGCATGACATTCTCACCCTTGTCAGACCCAGGGTCTTGAGTTTCAAGAACGCCTCATTTTTTCGGGGAAATAGACAGAGCAGTCTCATGAAACTGCTGCTGTTTGGTGGTATTGGGTTCGCTTTCTGGGGCGGCATCTTTGCGGTGTCATTCAGGGTAACCGTGAGAGCATCGAGGTGCTC
>RCNE010001722.1_pt1 | contig 11860 bp, 12 predicted proteins | sample 2041361 | NCBI WGS metagenome assembly RCNE01 (sample SAMN09708229, study PRJNA481090) | Marine sediment metagenome, whole genome shotgun sequencing project.
AGAAGAAGAAGAAGAAGAAGAAGAAGAAGAAGAAGAAGGTGATGATGATGATGATGATGAAAAAAGTGAATAGCTTCTCTTATATACTGTAATGGCGCATTAATTCAGAATATCAATGAGGAACGATTAAATATCTTTATAAAAAGTTAATCCATTGCCGAATAAATCGTAAAAGGCAAATTCTTTAGTTCTCCAAAGCGTCTCTTTTAAGGATGTCAGCTGCAGTTTTAAGGTTATTCAAAATTTTAGAACGCAATTCATTATAAGTTAATTCCTCTTTATCTCTATTATTATAAACAAGTGTTTTAACTATATTTGTGCCTTTACCCACTTTATTGTAAAAGTCTTTTATGAAGATAATAAAAACTAACTTTATTTTATCATTTGTTCTATTTACTAATCTTCTTTTTGCTCAAAACGAAAACAAACACAAATCTGATAGTATAGAAATTAATAAACCTTCAATACTATCTACACATCCATTAGGATTATTGTTTACACGTCTCGAGGGGCGTTTTAATGCCCAGCCCACAAAAAAAACAGCATTAGAATTCAATATTTCCAGTGGAAATGTATGGGCACCTCCTGTAAAGGCATATATTCCTAATTTAGAAGTAGATAGAAATTTTGTTAGTCAAACTCCATGGCATGCAAGAGAATTTGTAGTAGATGTTGATACTTTAAATGCAAAGTCTATAGAGGTCCAAAATGATGGTGTTATTAAAGCTTTCAATTTTAAATTAGATATACCACTTAATAATAAATCTGACCTCGTTTTAACACTAAAGAGCTTTTTACTTACAGGAGGGAAATCTCCATTTACAATTTTTACTAATGATAAGTTTATTGAAGACTTTCATGATAAGATAGCTGGTGGTGAAGATCCCTTTGATAGAAAACTTTATCCCTATAATGAAGCTCGTTTAAGATACAAAGACCGTAATGATAAAACAATGGATATTCGCAAAGGAGATTTTATTTTTAGTGGTATTGAAGCTAGCTATTATTATTATCCTGAATTTAAAAAACTAAATAAAAAAAACTACTACCTAAACTTTGGTAGCCATTTGGGAATTAACACCTCAAAGTATAACAAATCAGTTGATATTGGTCTAAGTGCAAATGTCATTAAATCTGTTGAAATAAATAGCCTAAAAAAAATTAATGCAGGTTTGAGTTTAGGAGGAGTCTATCGAAAACTTTTTAAATTTAATAGTGAGCCAATTGATTTAGGAACAAATAACAACATAGGTTATATAGAAAGCATTATTGAGTATAAATACCAATCAAAAGGAGGAACAACACATGCTTTTGGAATGGACTTTTATGTTCAGACCAGTTTAAATAAAAAAGATGAATTTGATTATGTCATTCCAACAAAAAATGGAACATCTTTTAAAAGCTGGAATTCTGGAATAAGTAATTTATATCGAAATAATAATTACTGGACGCTTCTTTACTCGTTTGGTAAAAAGAACATTCTTAAATTATATTTACAACAAGATTTCACCGTAAATAATCATCCAGATATTCAAACTGGCATAAGTTACACCATTGCTTTATAAGCATTAAAGCAGATTTTATTAACTAACTTCTTAGTCTTTAATATTTGTTGATTCTGGTACAGGATTAACTCCATACTTATCAAACAAGAATACCAAGGAAGCCATTGTCGCTGCACCTAATTCTAGTTCGCGTTTATTTACATGTTCAAACGTGTCGTTTGCTGCATGATGATGATCAAAATAACGCTGTGAATCTGGTCGCAAACCTGCTACCACATTAGTTTCAGATTTTAATGGACCAACATCAGCTCCACTACCACCTTTTTCAAAATAATGAATTAAATAAGGTTTAAACAAGGTTTTCCAACCTAACACCTGATTAAAATTAGTGTCATTAGTAGCGAATGAAAATCCTCTTGGTGTAAATCCACCTGCATCACTTTCTAACGCAAAAATATGGTTCTCATTTTTTTCTTTTGCTACTCTAGCATATTCGGTTGCTCCGCGTAACCCGTTTTCTTCGTTCATAAATAAAACGACTCTGATGCTTCTTTTTGGTTTAATTCTACTTTCTTTTAGTAATCTTAGAACGTCCATAGACTGTACAACACCTGCTCCATCATCATGTGCTCCATCTCCTAAATCCCAAGAGTCTAAATGACCTCCTACAATAATATATTCGTTAGGAAATTCGCTTCCTGTAATCTCACCAATAACATTATATGATTGCACATCTTCAAATTGTTGGCAACTTTGCTTAAAGTAAAACTCAAGGTTTTGGTTTTGTTTTAATGCCTCACTTAGCACATCTGAATCATTTGTACTTATTGCTGCAGACGGAATCCGTTGATTCACTGGTAAATCGCCATAACTCATACTACCAGTATGTGGATAATCGTCTTGACGTAAATTCATAGAACGTACAATAACACCAACAGCTCCGTACTTACCAGCTTCCATAGCGCCAGCATAGCGTTGATTTACACAACCACCATAAGCACTGAATGTGCTAATTAAATCGGCTTGCATTGGTCTATTATAGAATACTATTTTTCCTTTTATTTTTTCTTCACCTAAAGCTGCTAAATCTTCAAAATTACTAACTTCAATAACTTTTGCTGTTATACCTTCTTCAGGTGTTGCAATTGAACCTCCTAGTGCACAAATATTAACTTTTTTAATTTCACCAGAAGTACTCAAATATGCCATTTCCTTTTCTCCTCTTTCCCATTTTGGCACCATAACTGGCTGTAACCAGACTTTGTCTAAACCTAACTTTTCAAGCTCTGCCTTAGTGTATTGCACAGCAAGCTCTGCATTTTTTGAGCCAGATAGTCTCCCTCCAATACTATTAGATAAATGATCTAACCACTCGTAACTCATGCCATTGGTTAATGAAGTTGAGTATATTGTCTTTAAAACAGTCTCGTCGTTTTGCGCATAATTAAATGCAAAAAAGCAACTTAGAATTATAGTTAATAACTTAGTCTTCATTTTCTAATTGTTGCTTATATAAATGAATATTTTCTTTTTCATCATCTGGTAATTCTGGTTCTTTAATATCTGAATATTCACTTAGCGTATCATATAGAATTTTAGCAACTAAATAACGTGCAACAGGTTTATTATCTGCCGGAATGTTGTACCAAGGTGCATGTGGTTTAGAGCTTCTATTTAACAATTCTTCGTAGCAATCTTGGTATTTGTCCCAAAGCTTGCGTTCTTTTAAATCGCCTGAAGAAAATTTCCAATTCTTCTCTTGTTTTTCAAGTCGTCTTAATAATCTGAATTTCTGCTCTTCTTTAGATAGATTCAAATAGAACTTAAAAATTAGAGTACCATTTTCTGCAATGTGCTTTTCAAAATTATTGATTTGCTCAAAACGTTGGTCCCAAAAGGCATCGTCTATTTTTGATACATCATCGATACCAGGAATATTTTCACCCATAATATAATAAGGATGAACTCGTGTTACCAATACATTTTCATAATGCGTTCTGTTAAAAACTCCGAACTTGCCACGTGCTGGCAATGCAATGTAATGTCTCCAAAGGTAATCGTGTTTTAATTCTAATTCCGTTGGCACTTTAAAACTATGAACTTCTACTCCTCTAACATTAAAATCTTTAAATACTTCTCGGATTAAGCTGTCTTTACCAGAAGTATCCATGCCTTGTAAGCAAATTAAAACTGAATACTTTCCGTGAGCATATAAGGTGTCTTGTAGTTTTCCTAATTTCTTACGGACTACTTTTAATTCGCCTTTAAACGTATCATCATCTGTCTTTACAGAAAGTCTAGATGGTAGATTTTTAAGACTAATTTTTGATGTAATTTTGAAGTCTTTAGTATTGAAATTATCCATAATTCTTTATTTTGAAGCAAAAGCTTTAACATCACTCTCACTAACTTCATTGCCTCCTAAAATGATAAGACGTTCAACAACATTACGTAACTCACGTATATTACCTGTCCAATCGTAATTCTGGAGCAATTTTATTGCTTTATTTGAAAACGCCTTTTTCGCATTTCCTTGAGAATTTGCAATTTTGTCAGTAAAATAATTGATAAGTAATGGAATATCCTCACGTCTATCATTAAGCGCAGGAACTTCAATTAAAATAACAGCTAGTCTGTGATATAAATCCTCTCTAAAATTACCCTCAGCAATTTCTTTTTTAAGGTTTTTGTTCGTTGCTGCAACTACTCTTACATTTACCTTAATATCCTTATCGCTACCAACACGTTGAATCCTACTTTCTTGCAAAGCACGTAATACTTTAGCTTGAGCTGACAAGCTCATGTCACCAATTTCATCTAAGAAGATTGTGCCTCCATTGGCAGCTTCAAACTTACCAGCTCTGTCTTTTGCTGCAGATGTAAATGCGCCTTTTACATGACCGAATAATTCACTTTCTATTAATTCAGACGGAATCGCAGCACAATTCACTTCTATCATTGGACCTTTTGATCGCTCACTTTTTTGATGTAACCAATGTGCTACTAATTCTTTACCTGTACCATTTGAACCCGTAATTAAAACACGTGCATCAGTTGGTGCAACTTTATCAATCATATCTTTGATACGTGCAATACCATCGCTCTTACCAATCATCTCGTAGTTTTTGCTAACTTTCTTTTTTAGCCTTTTATTTTCAACAACAAGCTCTTTACTATCTAAAGCGATACGAACCGTATTTAATAATCTATTTAAATCTGGTGGTTTAGAGATGTAATCAAAAGCTCCTAAACGCATTGTATTAACAGCTGTATCTAGATCTCCATGCCCAGAAATCATCACCATTGGTGTTTCTGGTTTTATTTTTTTAACAGCTTCGAGAACCTCAACACCATCCATTTTTGGCATTTTAATATCGCATAGTACTAAATCGTAATCGTCTTTTTTAATTTTTTCAATTCCGACTAAACCATCTTCGGCTTCTTCTACATGATAGGTGTCATTTTCTTCAGAAAGTATTTTTACTAATACTCTGCGGATTGCCGCTTCATCTTCTATTATTAATATTTTTGGCATAATTAAATTTTAATTTTTATTCCCTATCAAAAGTAAATAAACACTTTATTTTTTAATAATATGAACGTCGCGTTGAGGAAAGGGAATTGTTATATTGTTTTCTCTGAATAAACGATCTATTTCAAAACGCATATCACTCTTAGTGAATGTTGCCTTAAAACTATCATTTATGGTAAACACGAGTTTAAAGTTTAATGCACTATCACCAAAATCCGCAAATAAAACCATAGGTTCTGGGATCTCAATAACATCTTTATTATCATTAGCAATTTGCAATAACAACTTTTTTACTAAATGAACGTCACTACCATAAGCAACTCCAACAGAAACACTTTCTCTCGTCAGTGTTCCGTTTTGCGTCCAATTATATAATGAATTTGTTAAGTATAAATGATTAGGTATCACTAGAACCTTATTATCAATAGTAACGGCTCTTGTGGTTCTTAATTTGATCTCTTCCACTCTTCCTACTTTACCATCTAACTCAATAATATCACCAACATGTACCGATTGATCTACTAAAATAAATACGCCAGAAATAATATCTTGAAACAAGGTTTGAAGCGCTAAACCTACACCAATTAACAGTGCCGCAGAAGCTGCAAAAACCGCAGTTACATTAACACCTACTGTATGAAGTGTTACTAGAAAAATAATTAAATAAATAAGCCACTTAAAATAACTATAGACAACATTAAATTTTCCTTTATCGTCTTGTGGAAGATTTCTAGTAACTATTCTCAGTAATATGCTTAAAACTATTGAAGTTATAAATATTGCGGTAATAACAATTAGAATATCTAAAATGGATATACTAATCTTATCGCCAAGATCTATATGACTACCTAAAAAGTTCTTTATTGCTTCCCAAGCCGAACTTTCAATTACTTTTTCTTCGATTTTTTTTAAACCCTGAATCATAACTTAATATCTCAGCCATTTAAATAACTCTTTATAAGTTGGTTTTTTACCATACATTAAGATACCAACTCTGTAGATTTTTGCCGCAAACCAAACTGCAAATATAAAAGTACCTATTAGGATCAATAAAGATAAACCTTGTTGCCAAAGCGGAACACCAAAAGGAATACGCATTAACATTACTACAGGAGATGTAAATGGAATAAACGAAAATATGGTTGAAACCGTGCCATGTGGATCTTCTATAACTGTAAACACACCAACATATACTGCCAAAATTAATGGCATTAAAATAGGTAACATAAACTGTTGTGTATCTGTTTCATTATCTACTGCTGCTCCAATAGCAGCATACAAACTACTGTACAACAAATAACCTCCAATAAAGAAAAATATGAATGCGATGACAAGATTAGCAAGCGGTAAATTATTTATTGCAGTTAATCCATTTTCTACCATAATTTGCATCTTATCTGCCTCCATTGCCTGGTTCATAAGCTCTTGTTGAGGTGCTGATCCTTGAGACATATCAATTCCAAAAATTGCTGAAACTATTGTCATTAAAACTCCACCTAAAACTACCCAAATTGCAAATTGTGTAACACCAGCTAGAGATGTGCCAATAATTTTACCCATCATCAGTTGAATAGGTTTTACAGAAGAAATAATAATCTCTATAATTCTGCTTGTTTTTTCTTCTATTACACTTCGCATTATCATATTACCATAAATAATAATGAACATAAACAGCAAATAACCTGCAATACCACCAAAAGCCAGTTTAACAAGGTTATCTATTTTAGAACTTTTCTCTCCATCAAAACTTTCTTGTGCAATATCTATGCTTGTTTTAGATGCTACAATTTGCGCAAGAGTTACTCCGTCTTTTTGAAGCTTCATATCTCGCAAGCGCTTTTCAATTCTACGCTCTAAACCAGACATAATGGATATTGAAGGGGATTCTTCTGAATAGAATTTTACATTATTCGAAAAAGCATCTAAAGAATCTACAGCCGAAATATGTAATAATCCATAATCTTCTTTTTCTTTTACTAGAGCGATAGCATCTTCTAAGCTCAATCCATTTAAATTGGTGTAATAGGTATTCTCAGTATTTTGAAAAACACCTTTTAAAAAACCCGTTTCATCTAATACAGATATTGTACGTTCTTTATCATTGTTTAATTGAGAAAGATAGGATACAACAGCTATAAGAGCAATCATTATTAATGGACTCAAAAATGTCATAACAATGAACGACTTATTTCTAACTTTAGTTAAATATTCTCGTTTTATGATGAGTGGTAGATGATTCATGCTTAGTTATTTTTTACAGTTTGAATAAAAATATCACTCGCAGATGGAATAACTTCTACAAAATGATGCACTTCTGCTTTAGCAGTTAAAAAAGACAATAAATCATTTGGCGACGTGTTTTCACCGATTTTAACATTCAACTTAATATCATCATTTAAATTTTTGAAGGTTGCAGGTAATACTTCAAACTTGTCTTTAATCTCAGAAAATACTCTGTCTTTATTTACAGATTCTAAACCAACTTCGAAGGTGTTGGTTTTAAACTGACGCTTAATATCATTTAGCTTTCCGTCTAAAACCTTATTCGATTTATGGATTAATGCAATATGATCGCAAAGTTCTTCAACAGATTCCATTCTATGAGTTGAAAAAATTACAGTGGCTCCTTCATCTCTTAATTGCAAGATTTCATCCTTAATTAAATTAGCATTTATAGGATCGAAACCTGAAAATGGTTCATCGAAAATTAATAATTTTGGCTTATGTAAAACCGTAACCACAAATTGTATTTTTTGAGCCTGACCTTTACTTAACTCTTGAATCTTCTTATTCCACCAGTCTCCAATCTCTAATTTATCGAACCAATATTTTAATCTGCTTTTTGCTTCAGATTTACTTAAGCCTTTTAACTGCGCCAAATACAAACATTGCTCACCAACTTTCATTGTTTTATATAAACCACGTTCTTCTGGTAAATAACCAATATCTGTAATATGATTTGGTTTTAAAGGTTGTCCGTCTAAAAGAACAGAACCTTCATCTGGCATTGTTATTTGGTTAATGATACGTATCAGAGTGGTTTTTCCTGCACCATTTGGACCAAGAAGCCCAAAAATACTGCCTTTAGGCACTGAAATAGATACTTTATTTAGTGCTCTAAAATCCCCAAAGTTTTTTGATACGGAATTAGCAACTAATAAATCATTCATATATAACTAGATTTTATAAGTAGGGTTAGCATGTAAATATATTAAATGTTATAGAGTTATAAGGAATAAACGTTGCACTAATTACACACTAATTATAAAGATTTAATACCAAAGCTCTTTAAAAACAAAACCCACCCTTATGGTTAGACAAGGATGGGAAAAAATTGCTATGAAAAAGAAAAATTACCGCTAATTAGCATTAGCGATAACTCAAAGATAATATTTTTTATGAATTAGAAGCTTTTTATGAAAACATATCTTTCACCTTTTCAAAAAAAGATTTATCAGAACTTTCTGGTTTAGGCTCAAAGTGTTCGTCTTCTATATTGCTTTCAAAAAAGTCTTTTTGCTTTTTACTCAAAGTCTTTGGAGTCCATACATTTACATGTACAAGTAAGTCTCCTTTACCATATCCATTAATGCTTGGAATACCTTTACCTCTAAGTCTTAATATCTTACCAGATTGTACACCTGCTTCAATTTTAATCCTCACTTTTCCGGTAACAGCATCTATTTCTTTTGAAGTTCCTAAGACAGCGTCTGGTAAGCTTACGTACATATCGTAATGTAAATTATCGCCTTCTCGTTTTAACGTTGGGTGATCTTCTTCTTGTATAACTACTAACATATCACCTGCTATACCATTGCCTGGCGCATCGTTTCCTTTTCCTGTAACCTTAAGTTGCATGCCATCTACAACTCCTGCAGGTATTTTCACCGAAACTGTTTCTTCAGCTACTTTTAAGCCTTGTGCATCTGCATCTGATGGCTTTTTATCTATTGATTGTCCAGCTCCACCACATGTAGGGCAAGCAGCAGAAGTCTGCATACGTCCTAAAATAGTATTAGTAACTCTAGTCACTTGGCCAGCTCCATTACATGTACTACATGTTTTATACGTTGTACCTGGTGCTTGTATTTTACGTTTTACTTTTATTTTCTTTTCAACACCATTTGCAACTTCTTCTAATGTTAGTGTTACACGAATACGTAAGTTGCTACCCTTAACAACACGCTGTCTGCCTCCTCCACCGAAGCCACTGAAGCCGCCTCCGCTAAAACCACCACCACCAAAAATGTCTCCGAATTGGCTAAAGATATCGTCCATATTCATTCCGCCTCCACCGAAGCCACCTCCACCTCCACCTTCAAAGGCTTGGTGACCAAATTGGTCGTAACGTGCTTTCTTATCGGCATTACTAAGTACTTCGTAAGCCTCAGCTGCTTTTTTAAATTTCTCTTCTGCCTCAGTATTATCTGGATTTTTATCCGGATGGTACTTTAAAGCCATCTTACGATACGCTTTTTTAATCTCAGCATCAGAAGCACCTTTGCTTATACCTAATATCTCGTAATAATCTTCTTTCATCAAATATTCTATTATTCGTTTCCACGAAAGTGGAAAACTCTTGTGTTAATATTATTGTCCTATAACTACTTTAGGAAAACGAATAACTTTATCGCCTAGCTTATAACCAGGTTCTATTACATCTATAATTTTTCCTTTCAAGTCCTTACTAGGAGCAGGTATTTGAGTTATAGCTTCATGGTCATCTGCATTAAAAACTTCTCCTTGCTTTACTTCTATTTTAGATAAACCTTTTTGCTCTAAAGTCGTTACAAGCTTATTATAAATTAATAATACTCCTTTACGCAATTCTTCAGCCTCTTTGTCATCTTCTATATGCATTAGAGCACGTTCAAAATCATCTAAAACTGGCAACAAAGAAACCATAACGTCTTGTCCTGCCGTTTTAAATAACTCAATGCGTTCTTTAGTTGTTCGTTTTTTGTAGTTCTCGAATTCAGCGAACAAACGCATAAATTGATCCTTCTCAGAAGCCAATTTATCTTGTAATTGCTCTTCTGTAGACTTTACTTCTACTTCCTCAGCTGCTGCTGTTGTTGTGTCTTCAACTTGTGATTCTTCCACGTCTTTATTTTTATCTTTTTTACTCATTTTGAGTCCTGTTTTTTAAATCTAATTTCAAATCTTCGATTTAAAGATGGCAAAAGTACTGCCATTATAATAAAAATGTCAAAATGTCATTAACATTTTTTTGTGTTTCGAAACCTCAAATATTCTTATCTTTGCAGACTTAAAACAAAAACAAAAAACACTGACATGAAAACATCCTTTTTAAAAACTTTTGCTATTGTAGCCTTAATTTCATTTACAAATTGTAATAACAAAGCTAAAGAAGCTGATACAACAAAAGCTGAAGATGCTGCTGTAGCTGAAGCAACTGCTGTATCATTTATAACCAATACTGACAAATCTATGATTGAATGGAAAGGCTTTAAACCAACTGGTTCTCATAATGGGACCATAGGAATTGCTAACGGAACTGTGAACGTTAATGATGGAGCCATTGAAAGTGGGAGCTTTACTATAGATATGCATAGTATTGTTAATACAGATATTCCTGTAGAAAAAGAAGGTAATGCAAAAATTGTTGGGCATTTAAAAAGCGCTGACTTTTTTGATGTTGAAAAATATTCGAATGCTAAATTTGAAATTACTGGTATTGAAACCTCTGAAGGAAAAACAATGCTTTCTGGTAACTTAACATTAAAAGATGCTACTAACAATATCAGTTTTCCTGTAGCAACAGAAATGAAAGATGGTATGATGACGTTAACGAGTGAAACTTTTACTATTGACCGTTCTAAATGGAATGTTCAATATGGTTCTAAATCGTTTTTTGATAACTTAGGTGATAAATTTATCAATGACGATATTGAATTGAAAGTGACTTTAGTTGCAAGTAAAGCTTAGTTAAAGCAACATAAAACCAACAAGAGGCTGTCTGAAAAGATAGCCTCTTGTTGGTTTTGAACATTTCTATAAAACAGGCTTTTTAAACCGCCTCTTTATTTGTACTAAATTTTAATAAAAGTACGTTGATCATTAAGAGTATAGCTAAAAGTATCATATTGATTTGTTTTCTATAACATCGTATGATTTAAAAAATGTCATCTTGTTTACCATTTTAGCATTGCAAACTAAATAACAAAGCAAAATCCAAAAAATCCCCATTACTGGGGATTTTGATGATAGTTAACAATTTTATTAGATTAAGAATAAACCAATAATCTTAACTAAACTATTGCTTTGTATAGGTTTCTGTATAAACATATGTAGTTCCTTCAAACGTTTCAGTCTCTTCAAATATAAACGTCGTGCTATTAAGTGTAATTATCTCACTTGTATAGCCATCATCTGTATTTGTAATCATGTTTCCGTCAATGTTGTAATTAAACATGTAGCTATCAACAAACTGACAGTTTGAACCATCGTTTCCAGAAGGGTCTTCATAATAACTAGCAGTTACAGTTGAAGAATTAATCACTAAAGTATCTTCATAATCACAAATATAATAATCTGTATCTACCACTCCATCAGTTGAACTGGAGGTAAATTTCCAAGTACCAATTAATTTGGCTTGATTGTCACCATCTGAACCAGAATCATCATCACTACTACAAGCAAAAGCCGTTATACAAATAAATGCGATAGCAAAAAGATTTTTAAAAGTTTTCATAATTATAAAATGTGTTTGAGTTAATATATAAGCAATGATAAGAATAATATTTAAGCAATGTAAGAAAATTCATTTTAATCTAAAATCCCCACTAATGGGTGTTTTTAA
>RCNE010002367.1_pt1 | contig 11856 bp, 12 predicted proteins | sample 2041361 | NCBI WGS metagenome assembly RCNE01 (sample SAMN09708229, study PRJNA481090) | Marine sediment metagenome, whole genome shotgun sequencing project.
TATCAAACTCGCTTCATCAACGGCTCCGTGGTACACCGAAGGTTGAGCGGCCCGAAACTGCAAAAGGTATTCGATGCCCAATCAAAATCAAAGATGCTTCCGATGCATCGCAAACGCCTATTGAAACAAATAGAAACTACCTACGGTCTTTTCAAGTCCATTCGTCCGCATGACCTCGGTGAAGTGCTCAAAGGATATCAGGATATCGATATAAAACTGGATAAGAAATTGGATTATATCACAGGGTACACCATCTACGACAAATCGGGCTATGTGTTTACGGAAAGGGAGCTGAGTCCAAACATAAGAATGGAGAAGTGTCTCGATGTTTTTGGCAACGGAGAAGAACCCACAGCGATAGATACCAATAGCAAACAGTTCAAACTTGAAATCCAAAAGCTTATAAAAGAGGCATTCCATTTATCCTATCTAAAATTCCCTAAACGCCACGGACTGATCTCGGAAAGTATCAGGGCTAAAAACCTGAACAATGTCCTTCCATATATAATGCAATCAAAAAACCATATTTTCCTTGAACATTTTCTTCCAAGAAATCGCAAAGAATTGCTCCGGAAAGCATTTGAAAAAGAATTCCCAATAGTCAAGGAAAGATTATACAATCAAGAAACCAAAAAAGAAAAAGAAACTTTGGAAGGTAAATTCCAACTAATAGGCAAGGTCTTGAAAAAAGGAATCTTAGATGTGGGAAAGGAAAATGGAAGCGTTCGTCTTTTATTCCAGTCATTGGGTGTTAAGTATCATAATAACCGCTTGTCCTTCAAAAATTCCAACAGGCATACAGTTCCAGTTCGTTTAGGTAACCTACCCTTCCCAAAGTCCATGGAGAAGTATGTATCCAACGGTTTTATCCGTCAGAACCATTTGATACTAGAAATGTTAACGACAAAGAGTTCAGATAAAAATCTTAAGCTATCGGCATCGACTATTTTTCTACCAATGGTCTTTCCGCAATTGTATCAAAAAATGGCTCCGAGCTACAAAGAGCATTATGAAAGTTTGGCTTTGGGTTCCTACGTAAAACATGCAGAACCGATGCACGCCCCTTTTGAGAAATCCGCAAAGGACTATATCGCCTTTTACAATGCAAAAGGTTTCTACTTTGTGAAAGGAAATGACGGATTCGAGGTCAAATCCATTTATACAGAGAAAAGAACAAGTTGCTCGATATCGAAAAGGACAGGCCTTTATTTGAACTCAATTCCCGATGTGAGCGCAGAATTAAAGAAACAAGAACCCGTCATAAACGACCTTATTGAAGATGGAAGGAACAATCTAAAGAACTTATGGGTCGGACATCTAATCGAAAGGGGAATGTACGATAGGGCGGCTTTTATGCTAACGAAGGAAAAGGTTTACCCGAACCTACATCCAGAGATGGCACAGTATCACATGGACAATGGACTTCGAAAAAGTATGGACGAGGCATTCAAACGACAATTAAGTATCAAACAAAACAGCTTATTAAGAAAAGGTGTTTATGCCATTAGTTCTTTATTAGGAGATAGAGGAAGGAAGCAAGAAGAAGTTTATAACGGGTTCAAAGATGAACTTACTGATTATTCAAAATATAAGGGCAAAGGCAGAGGGCTTTCATTATAGAATTCAAAGAAAGGGTTCAATCATGCAACTTTGCGGCCTGCCGGCCACTTTTTGTGGATAGGGGAAGAAGAAAAAGCGCACGAAGCAAAAAGCAGTATGCGCCCTATTGGATTTCTTCTTTACGCTTATCTGCCGGAACGCTAAAGAAATCCAACAGGATCCACGCGCAGGTAAGTTATGGTAAGATTTGGGTAGGGTAGGCATAACATAAATAGAATCTTACATCGAATAGTGGAGTAATAGGTTGTTTAACAAACAGAAATTAGTGTCCTGAATGGCGCTTTACTTTGAATAGGGCGGAGAAAGAAAAGCAGAAACCTTTTATGCTTTTTTGGTGATATTCAATAAATTTATTTTTCTGAAAGCTGTCCGAAAATTTCGTCTTGGTATTCGTCCATTTTGCTTTTTCTCAAATTAGACAGATAGGCTTGAGTAGTACCAATACGTTTGTGTCCGAGCATTTGAGAAATAGCGGTTAGAGGTATTCCCATATCATCCGCTCCTGAGGCAAAGGTGTGACGAGCTGCATAACTTGTCACTTTTTCTTCAATCCCTGCTTTTTTTGCTATTTTTTTGAGGTTCTTGTTATAACGTTCTCTTGCCCAAACTATAGATTCATATTGCTTTATGGGATTATCTTCCTTAATTATATCCAAAATGTAGTCCGATTTCTTTTTGCTTTTTATGAAATAATCAAGAAGTGGCTTTAATTGGTCATGAATTTTGATATTATATGGTTCGTTCGTTTTTTGTCTTGTGTATCGAACACGACCATCAATGATATTGGATAATTTTAAATGTGCTAGGTCAACAAAAGACATCCCATTAAGAAGAAAGCTCATCATGAAAATATTTCTATCTCGGGATAGGGTGGTATCTTCATCTAGTTCCAATACAGCAATTTTACGAATGGCATCTATGGTCAATGCTCGCTTTTCGGGTTTACCACTTCGAATAACGTAATCATTAAAAGCATATCCCTCCTTATCAGCTATTCCAGCTTTAATGGCTTTATTATTTATAGACCGAATGGTGCGCATATAAGCACTTAGACCACCCAACTTGTTTCCCTTGGCCAAATGATATCTTTCAAATCGATTTAAAAAATCTAAATTCAACTCGTCGAAGGTAAAATCCCTATCGTTTCTGAAGTTCTTGATTACACCTAAGGTAAACCGATATATTTTGGCATTACCAATGCGTTTTGATATAATAAAATCCTTTATAAGTTGCTCCGTGAATTTGTAAAAGGTTGTACTATTATTTTTTTGAGTCAAGTGATTACGAAGTTCGGAAATACTCATATACTTCAATTTTCCTTTGTCTTCCCACTTGGTCAATATGTCAACCATTTGAGCCATTTTTTTCTGATGTAGATTATTTAGTCGGGCTGGGGAGTCCGTTCCTGTATAGGTTGACTTTATTTTTTGCCTCTTTTGATCCCATTCAGAAATAGCTAATTGATGTCCAGTTGCGATGCTTGTAGTTTTTCGATTGTGGGTCAAGCGGAAAATTAAAGGAAAATTTTCAGTATTTTTACGCCTAGTATCTAACGAAAGTTTAATGTATGTGGGCATTCCCTTGATTTTAATTTGCACGCAGATTGCACGCAGAAATTGAATTTATATGGTTTTATATGTACTTGAAGATACAAAAATACTCTTGAAAAGCCTATAAATAGGTAATATTAAACTATATGAATACAATTAACACCTTGCTGGCAGGCAAGAGGTCACCGGTTCGACTCCGGTATTCTCCACATTAAGCAGAAAAGCTGTACCGTAGTACAGCTTTTTTATTTACAGTAGTGCGTGAGCAAGGGAGCAACGAAGTTACTCCGGTATTCTCTACCAATAAATACAGGCCTTCACAGATGTGAGGGCTTTTTCTTTTTTCACAATGCACGGTTTGTGCACACTTTTGAAATTATTTGCTCTTTCCCATAAAATTTAACATAAATAGACTGAAATTGAGTCAAAATGATTCAAATATTATTCTTTTTTAGGGAGTAATCACAGCTAACATTTATGAAACAAAACATTGTACTACTATATGAAATCGTAGAAATAATTGTCTCAATAATCGTTCGTTTTATGAGATTATAATTTGTGAGGCCTTAGCTTCAAAAACTATAGTTTATAAATAACCGCTTATCTTACATATTATTAAAACAGAATTCAAATCCTGAAAAAATAAAATGGAGTATACCTATAAAGGACGCGATAACGGCCAGTTTAATCTGACCGATGTTTCCGAACTAAAATATAAATCGGCAGACAAAAGGGACGACTTGTATAAGATAGTTTGGGCAATGAATGATGATCTAAAATTAGGGTTAGACGGCTACCGGGTGTTTTTACAAAAAAACCATCTACTATTCGCTACCCCGTTGAACCAACTTGACCTCGATATTGAGAATAAAGATGTTGTCGTTTACACTTTTAATAGGGAGTTTTATTGCATCAGGGATCACGATGCAGAGGTATCTTGTAACGGATTTTTGTTTTTAGGGTCCTCTACCCCGATTGTCGTAGCACTCAGTGAGAAAGAGCAAAAAAGTTTTAGCCTGTTATATGAGTTTTTTGTAGAAGAGTTCGAAACCATGGATCATATTCAAGGTGAAATGCTGCTAGTTCTATTAAAACGTTTGCTTATAAAATCGGTTCGTATTGCCCGTAAGGCATTGCCTGTTGAAGACATGCCACAAACAAAATTAGACACCATACGAAAGTTCAATTTGTTGGTTGAAATGCATTTCCGTGAAAAACATAAGGTCAGCGAATATGCTGATCTGCTTCATATGACACCAAAATCATTATCCAACCTTTTTTCAAGATATTTCAATAAATCCCCTTTAAAGGTAATTACCGAACGTATCATATTGGAAAGTAAGCGCCTATTAGACTTTTCAGATAAAAATATCAATGAAATTGCCTTGACTCTTGGGTTTGACGAGGTCTCGCATTTTTCAAAATTCTTTAAGACCCAAGTCGGCTTGTCTCCTACGGAATACAAAGGCCAATAATAACCTGTTTGAGGAAAATATATAAAATCAAAGGATAAATACGTAAGGGATTTTGTGTATTTGAGAGGTAATTTTGCACTATATAATCAAAAGAAAGGAAAAGCGATGTTAAGTTGGAAAGATGTAATCAGTTTTAGTGCAAATGGCAATCCGAAACCCGACCGGAGGGTTGAAAAAACAGAAGCAGAATGGCGCGAATTATTAACACCGGAACAATTCAGAATTACCAGAAAAAAGGGAACGGAAGCTCCCCACTCAGGGGCCTTATGTAGTATTCATGAAGCAGGCAAATATAATTGCGTGTGTTGCGACACTCCTTTATTTGATTCAACGATTAAGTTTGAATCGGGCACGGGATGGCCAAGTTTTACCCAACCCATAAAAGAGAACGCCATCAAATACGAAAAAGACACTCTTTTTGGTATGGTGCGGGTAGAGGTGATGTGTAATGCCTGCGATGGGCATTTAGGCCATGTGTTTCCTGATGGACCAGAGCCAAGTGGGCTGCGATATTGTATCAACTCTGAATCAATGCAATTAGAAAAAGTTACTGAGGGTAATTAAGCTAAAATAAATCATAAAAGAAAGCTACGGTTATGAACGCCAAAACAGCAGAAAATAAAATATTCAAAGCACCGGAATTTGATGTAAAAGACTGGGTTGATGCTAATGGAAACAAAACAGAGCCAATGAAACTATCGGACTTTGATGGTAAATTCAAAGTGTTGTATTGTTTTCAAAGCTGGTGTTCCGGTTGTCATAGCGCAGGTCTGCCCAACCTACAAAAGATGGTCAAAGCCCTAGAAGGCAATGATAAAGTAGCATTTTTGGCCGTGCAGACGGTTTTTGAGGGGCATCATGCCAACACCTATGAGAAGATGGTCGAAACACAAAAGAAATACGATTTAAAAATTCCATTCGGGCATGATGCGGGCGACGATGGAAAATCACGCTCTAATATTATGACCAATTATAAAACCGGTGGCACGCCCTGGTTCATATTAATCGACCAGCATAACAACGTTGTCTTTGCGGATTTTCATTTAAATGTAGATGCCGCCATATCCGTGTTAAAAAGTATTTAACAGGTATGAAGAATAGTATTCCAAAAATAAAATTATACGGTGCAGATAGATGCCATAAAACCCGCTATTATCAGTTGGTATTGGATAAAATCGCCCCGACCTATGAGTTTTTGGATGTGGAAGCAAATGAAGACCATGCCGAAGAGCTGCGTGGTCTTTACACCAACGGAAAACTTAATTTTCCGACCATTACCATTGGTGAGAAGAAATTACGTAATCCGTATAAAGAAGAGATAGAAAAATGGTTGAACAAATTAATACCTAGCAGATTGAACATTGTACACGATAAAGACAACGAACGCTTTACATTAGATATTAATGGCGAGTTGGCAAAAGTAGAATACAGTATAAGAGACGGTAAAATGTACCTCGACCATTCAGAAGTGCCATATAATCTAAGAGGTCAAGGCATTGGCAAAGTACTGGTCGAAAAAACCTTCGAACAGCTCACCAAAGAAGGCTTTACGGCCTTAGCCGTATGTTCTTACATAAGAGCCGTAGCACAACGGAGTGACCGTTGGAATAAGATTATACAATAACAATTTAAGACGAAAGGACTTTAAAAATGAAAAATTTAGACGATTCCAGTATCAAAGCGCTCATAAGCCTCTTAGAAGACCCTAATGAGCAAATTTATTACGAAATACATCAAACTATTTTGGCTCTGGGCGTCGATGGTATTTCTCATTTGCAAACCGCATTTGAGGAAAGTGAAAGCGAATTACAAAAGGTAAGGATTGCAAGAATTCTTGACGAATTAAAGCTTGAGAAATTAAACAAAGACCTGTATGATTGGAAAGTATTTCGTTCGGAAGACTTGTTGGCAGGGCTTGTGTTGATTGCTAGATATGGATACCCTAATCTAGATAAGGCTGAAATTGAAGGAACCATAAACGCTATAGTTGATGTCGTAAAGGATAAAATAAATGGAAAAACGGATGTTGAGATAGTCCACATTCTCAATCAGGTGATTTTATTCGATTTCGGTTTTAACGGTAACATCCGTAACTATTCGGCCATCAACAATTCGTTTATCAATAAGGTAATCAAAAATAAGATCAGTAACCCTATTGGGTTGTCGGCTATCTATCTTTTGGTTGCCCAGCGACTTAATATTCCGTTGGTGGGAATCAATTCCCCCTCACATTTCATTTTAGGGTTTGTCAATGAGAGCTTTACCCATGAAGATGTAATCGACGATACTGTAATGGAAAACATTGAATTTTTTGTTGACCCATTCAAAAACGGACTGATGATAAATAACGAAGACTTTGATGCGTTGCTACTGAGTATTCCCTTTGCTCGAAAGGATAAAAAATACCTGCCCGCTACCAATATAGCGATTGTGAAAAGAGTCATGAACAACCTAATACACGCACTTTTTACCACGGGCGAAAAAGGCACTGCACAAGAATTGCTGAACATCAACAAAGATTTATAACCTTATCTTTAAGATGAGCAAAATGTATAAAACAGCAGGAACAATACATACGCAGAATCTGAATAGAAGAGGATACATTTACAGTATAAAAGAAAGGCACAAATTTTGACTTTAAAACTAAACATAAAAGATAAATTCAACGAGCAACTACCTGCTGACCCGATTCTTGAAAATTCAAGGCGTCAGGTCAAGAATGCCTGTTTTTCCTATGTAGTACCAAAGAAGCCATCAAACCCTTCCCTGATACATGTTTCGCCAGAAATGGTCAATGTCATTGGTTTGAACGGATCGACGAAGTCGCAAGACTTTTTGAAAATCTTTTCTGGCTCTGAGCTGTTGCTAGGTACCAGTCCCTATGCCATGTGTTATGGCGGGCACCAGTTTGGCAATTGGGCGGGGCAATTAGGTGATGGGCGCGCAATAAACCTTACTGAAATTGAGCACAAAGGAAAAAATTGGGCTATACAGCTCAAGGGTTCAGGAGAAACTCCCTATTCAAGAACGGCCGACGGGTTGGCGGTTTTGCGATCGTCAATACGTGAATATTTGTGCAGCGAGGCCATGTTCCATTTGGGAGTGCCTACAACAAGGGCGTTGTCGTTAATGTTGAGTGGCGATAAGGTCTTACGCGACGTGCTGTATGATGGTAATCCAGATTTTGAAAAAGGGGCAATCGTTTGCCGAGCTGCACCTTCCTTTTTGCGTTTTGGCAATTATGAAATATTGACGGCACAGCAAGATGTAAAAACCTTAAAGGCTTTGGTGGATTATACGATTAGTAATCATTTTCCACATTTGGGTAAGCCTACAAAGAGTACTTATTTGAAATTCTTTAAGGAAGTAGCCGTCAGAAGTATGGAGATGGTCATTCATTGGCAACGTGTGGGGTTTGTACACGGCGTAATGAATACCGATAATATGTCCGCTTTAGGATTGACTATCGATTATGGCCCATACGGCTGGTTGGAAGATTACGACCACGGTTGGACACCCAATACCACCGATAGGGCCAATAAACGATATCGCTTCGGTACCCAACCGCAAATCGTACTTTGGAATCTTCTAAAGTTGGCGAATGCCCTTTATCCACTTATCGAAGAGGCCGAACCTTTACAAACCATCTTGACCGAATATCAAGATGAAGCTAAGATTGCCTATCTTGAAATGATGAAATCGAAGCTTGGGTTATTCAAAAAGGACGCCGACGATAAATTGTTAATCGAGGAATTAGAGAATGTATTGCAACTATCGGAGACCGATATGACCATTTTCTTCAGGAAGCTTCCGAATTTCAAAGGCATTAGTGCTGTTGATAGATTGGTAGAGGTGTCGGATGCCTTTTATAAACCCGATGAAATCAAAGGGGAAATAGAAATAAAATGGGCAGCTTGGTTTTCAAAATATGGCGAACGCCTAAAGAATGAAGCTAAAAGCGACACCGAACGAGCCGAACACATGAATTCGGTCAATCCAAAATACGTACTGAGGAATTATATGGCGCAACTGGCCATAGACGATGCCGACAAAGGGGACTATGCATTATTGGATGAATTGTTCAAGCTGCTAAAAAACCCTTATGAGGAGCAACCGGAAAACGAAAAATGGTTCACCAAACGTCCCGACTGGGCACGAAATAAGGTGGGCTGTTCCATGCTATCCTGTAGCTCTTAAAAATAGTAACAATACGAACACTTAAATCAAAAACGATGGACAAGAACAAATTAAAAGTGGCATTGATCAAATTGGAAATACATCATATCAATGAAGCGGAAATGAAATACGAAGAATTTCTGACCGGTAATTTATTGAATAAAAATGAAGTTATAGATGACGACGACCAATCACACCACAGGCAAAGCATTGAAATTTCAGATCAGTTGGAAGAACAGGCTCATGTTCATGCAGATCATTTGGACACGATAAACAAAGTTTCCTTCGAGCCTACCGATGTGGTCAAACCAGGGGCGGTAGTGAGCGTTAATGGGCGTTGCATGGTCGTGGCCGTATCGAAGCCCTATTTTAAAATAGACGATAGGGATTTCATCGGAATATCCACACAAGCACCCATCTATAAAAGTTTGGAAGGCAAAAAAGCAGGTGATAGTTTTGAATTCAATAATATAAAATTCACCATTGAGGCCGTGAACTAAAAGATAAGTCAGTTCGCATGAACAGTTCGATTTTGAATAGCATTAAAAAAATACCAGAAGGCTATTCCGAAGGAATCTATAATGATAGAAAATACGGAATAACAAAAACTATTTTCAACAATGGCAATTCTTTTAAAGTCTATGGTGAAGAGCTTGGTGGCAGTGATTTTATCAGTCTTAATTACTACATTACAAAAACGAAAGAGGTGATAAAACCATGTGAAATGCCAGAGCAAAAAGTCGTGCACTTTCTAAAAAATGTAATCATAGAAAGTTCGGCAAATCAATAGTATTAATCATACAAAAGGACAGAATAATGGATAATTATAAAAAAGCATATATAGCAGGAGGTTGCTTCTGGGGAATGGAAGATTTGTTTAGAATTCGGCCGGGTATTAAAGATACTGAAGTTGGATATCAAGGAGGTGAGAATGACAATCCCACCTATAGAAATCATCCGGGTCATGCAGAGGGTATCGAGTTGACTTATGACGCAAATGAAACATCATTCAAAGAAATCTTAGATTACTTCTTTAGAATTCATAATCCAACAACCGTTGACCAACAAGGTAACGATCGAGGTTCTAGCTATCGTTCCGCCATATTTATTCAGAATGATGATGAAAAGTCCGTTGCTGAAGCGGTGATAAAAATCGTCGAAGATTCTAATAAATGGGAAGGAAAGGTCGTAACCACATTAGAACCTTTTACGACCTTTTGGCCTGCAGAACCAGAGCATCAAGATTATTTAGTTCGTGTGCCGAATGGTTATACCTGTCACTTTGAAAGATTTGAGCAACCCTTTATATAAAGAAGATGAGTGAAGTAAAATATAAGAACACCCGATTCAATCCAGATAATACACCTTTTCTGGACATTGCGAAACAAATGGCCAAAGCATTCGGTTATACGGCTGATTTGTCTACCGATAAGAACCTTGCGCAGTTACTACGCTTGCGCGTAGCGCAGAAGAACGAATGTGCCTATTGCATTATTCTTCACGCAAAAACCAGTAGAGAGATAGGCATTCCAGAAGCCAAAACGGATAACATATCTTCTTGGTGGAATAGTGATTTGTTTTCAGCCAAAGAAAAGGCGGCCTTGGCCTATTCTGATATTCTGACCGAAGGCAGCAACAAGAATTTTCAACAATACCATGATGCCATGACGCAGCATTTTTCTGAAGTTGAAATCGCAGAGATCGCAGCGATTGTGATTAATATGAATGTTTGGACACGTTTAAAATTAGCACAGGGGGAAACACCTTATTTCGAATAAATGAACGAATGTAGCGGCATAGGTTTGGGTACGGCAGCGATAGGCAGACCTCAGTACATCAATATAAATCAGGAAAATAAAGATCCTTTTTCTTTGTCTACGTTTAAAGAAAATGGAGTTAAAATGCTTGACTATGCTTATGATGCTGGTATCCGGTATTACGATACGGCTCCTGGTTATGGTCTAGCTGAGCAACTACTGATCGATTGGGTTATAGAAAAAAATGACTCTAGTATTATAGCAGCTACGAAATGGGGATATACCTATGTGGCTAACTTTGATCCGAAAGCTACTATGCATGAGGTTAAAGAACATTCGTTAAAAAAACTAAATGAGCAATGGAAGGTTTCAAAACAACTGCTACCTTTTCTAAAGTACTATCAAATTCATTCCGCTACGTTTGAATCGGGTGTACTAGAAAATGATGCGGTTTTAGAAGAAGGCTCACATGATATGTTATTTACTAAAAAAGGACACTATTATAATTTGTGGAAGCAGCAGATTCCAACTAGGGAGAATTTGATGTCTTTTTCAATTTAAGATAAATGACCCTTCCAAAAATCATACTTATCACGATTAAGGGTACGCACCACCAAAAAACCTGAATGTAGAAATCCTCATCCCGGTAAAGCTCCTCGATATTTTCGTCAACTTTATAAAATATGACCATGATCAATAGTAGAAGTCGTTCCATGCACCTTACAAAATACTGAAAAAGTTGTCTCTGCATATTAAAGTACGATGAACAGGTAATTTTATCGGATGTACCGCTAGTGAGTGTTGAGAGGTGGTCTTTTGAAAATGGCCAAGGCGTAAGATGATTGGGAAACTATTATCCTTTCGTTTCCTTCGTGTATCCAAACTCAGTGAGAGACTTGTTTGCATATTTTAAAGATTATAAAAAATTTGCACATAAATTAATGATACTTATTATTATCAACTTGATAATCAGTAATATAATTAGATTTAATAAAACCTTACTATCTCATTGCTCATAATTAGGAGGTGGAACCACAGAACAAGAAAACCAATCTACTTGTTTAGATTGGTTTTTTAGTTTAAGGTTTACTTTATAGAATAATACTTCGAAGAAACCTGTTATGTTATATAACAGGATCGTAAACTAAAGGGGGCAGAATCTGGTAAATTCATTTCACGGATTAGTTCCAAAAACCTTGGATCGTTAAGTAACTTTTTATTCTTTACTCACACTCAATACCAAAACTGGAATTGGAACGTAGAACTCAGATTTTAGTA
>RCNE010001723.1_pt1 | contig 11848 bp, 10 predicted proteins | sample 2041361 | NCBI WGS metagenome assembly RCNE01 (sample SAMN09708229, study PRJNA481090) | Marine sediment metagenome, whole genome shotgun sequencing project.
CTTTACTCCGAACTTTACTCCGAACTTTACTCCGAACTTTACTCCGAACTTTACTCCGAACTTTTATAGTAGCTTAAACGTACAGTTTTTCTGTACTAACAAAAGTACCGTTCTATTCACGTGCTTCATTTATTACTTTCCAGTAACCAGCTTTATCAGACCCTACTCTTTCTAGCATGCCCTGTTCCTGTAAATTCGCAATTTGTTTTTCTACTGCTCTGTCCGATATGCCAATGAGTTTGGATAAGTCTTTGGCAGTCCTATTTTTATTTTCCTTTAAGAGCTTCAATATTCTATCCGACGTTTTCCCCGAGACGTTCTCCGACGTTTCCTCACCTGCTTTTTCGTTAAGTGGAATTATAATTTCAAACACATCGCCTTCGGTAAAGGTTGGTTTGGCTCCATGGGTATATAATTCTGTAAACTTATACGTATTTCGTACACCAGAACCTAGTTCATCTACCCATCCGATTTCTTTGAACAACTTCGCTATAATGGGGTTTTTTGGATAGGGCGAAAAATTAGATGGATCTATATTGCCCCTGCCATGGGGCTTGTTCCAATTTTCTGCACGTACTTGATTAGCTTCAATGATAAACTTTGCAGGAAAGGGATTGGTGTATTCCCGATGTACCAACAGATTGGCGATTACTTCTCGAAAAAGGTTGTCCCTTACATTGATACGCTGTGTATTTATCAAATGAAATTTCTCCGATAGGTGTTTCGCTACAAATGCCATGAGTCGGTCATAACTCTCAAAGAGATTGGTGCGTATATCGTCTCGATCGTCATAACGGTCGATGTTTTTCCTACGGACAAGGGCATCGGTTTTGTAGTGTGGCACTACGCTTTGTATGGTTTCATCTTTTCCAAAGAGTAAAACAGCAGCGAGCGTAAAGCCCGATTGCCCTGTTTTCATATCTTTTTTATACAGCCCTGCGGAACGTAGCAGTTCTTCATTGGTCATGGCGAGCCAAGGGTGTTTGGGCTGTTGGTTTCTAGCCAAGTTGCGAACCTTATCAAAGAGCGATTCTTTAAAATCTGATAGTGCTACGTGTGGATATACCTGATTCTCGGAATACGAATTTTGTTTACGCAAATACAATTGCGCCACTTGGTCTTGTTGATTGGTAATATTAAAATCGCCGTCTTGGTTGCGGTCATAGATACGCCCATTGGTGGCGTGTACTTGTGAACTTTCGGGTACATAGACTACAATGACTTTTTTGCCATTTATGGTTATTACCTCTGGGGAAACATAATAAGGCGGATTCAATTTTTGAGGATTATTGGCATTCGTGACCAAGCCATCAATAATGCCCTGTACTTTATCTTCTTGCACCCCGTTTATAGTACCATCATTTTGAACCCCTAATATCAGATGCCCTCCGCTACGGTTCAAAAACCCACAGATGGAGTCAAAGGCATCCTTATTGAGTGCAATACTTGATGTCTTGAACTCAATAGTTACGCTTTCGCCTTGGTCTAGTATGGTTTGAAGTCTTTCTGAATTCATAGCTCTAAGATACTAATGTGTACGAAAACTGTTCCATTTAGTTTTAAGAATTCCTGCAATTGCGACTTCCAAAAAATACAAATCGTAATCTTCCTTTACAGGAATTAATACTACCCTTGAATTTTGTACTATCTCTTTTGCAGGTAGTAAATCATCATTGGTTACCGTTGTTCTGTCTATATCGGCAACATGTTTTTTTGTCATTAAATAAGCAAGAGAGCACTCATTATGCTTTTTACCCCAGCCATGTTGTCTAAGCCTTCTGAAAACAGTTCTGCTGATACCAATATAAAATGGCGTTACTACCCCCTCCTTTTCTTCTCCAAAAATGTACAAGCCTTTAAACTCGTTGTTTTTGTTTTCATTTGATTTGCTTCTCCCTGAATATATATTTGCTTCATAACCCAATTCATCAAGACTATTTTTGTTTCTAGAGGCCTTGCTTTTGATTATCTCGTAAAGCTCATTGACCTTTTGACAATTCGGGCTGTTTAATTCGTTTTCTATCTTTTTTGCAATTTTATTGGCTTCTTGTAAAAGCTTGTTTAGGCCTTGCGGATATCTTACTTCTTCATTCAACATCTGAGAATTTATTTTAAATTAACTTCCCTTTAAACGCTTTTTGCACAAGACAATTGAACAAATTTTCACTTTCTTTTAGTTCTTGTTTGGCCAAATCTTTTTGCGAATTGGTTTTGGAGATCGATTGGAGGACAATAAAATTCCAATTCTCTAAGTATTTTCAAATTGATATTCTTTTGCGCTGATTCAGGAGCCTTTGCCTCTATAATTTTTTGTAAAAAATACATCCAAAATAGTGTGAATTCGTTATTAGTGAACTCATTTGGGATGAAGCCAACTACGCTATCGGGAAAACAAGCATCAATCTTTAGAATACCTGTCTTAGCAATATTAGCTGCCACGGTAATACAGAGAGTTCCTTTTGGCCACATTTTACTTTGAGCAAGCCCAATCTCGGAATAGGTGGATTTGTAATTTTCAATATACCCTCCGGATTTAGCGATGTCCCCTGTTTGGATAAGCGGGTACGTGCCGCCTAGTAATTCTGGTGCATTTCTTGGACGATGTTTTGATTTGCCTCTATCAAGTATACCTGCATCACCAAAGAGTTTGACCTCCCAGCTCTTTTGATTTATTGCAGGGTCCCCAAACATCTGCAAAAAAATTGCCTGTACGAGCAAATCATATTCCTTTAAAAGCTGTTGTGTCCTATCACGTAGGTGGGCGGCATCGTCTAGAATCTGGGTAATGCGCTTTTGCATCGCTAGGGGAGGGAGGGGGATTTTAAATCTTCCTACCTGTTTTGGATCTGCTCTTAAAAGACTTCCTCCAACCCCTTTGACCGTACTCATAAACATGGAATAAAAAGGCTTTGAAATAAGAAAATATCTTAAATAGTCAGGAATTACTTTTGAACTTCTAAAAACAATCCATTCCCCCGAGCCAATCTGTTCGAGTTCTTCTTTCTCAGGAACAACCCAACATCTCTGGATATGGGGGACAATTCTAATCAATATAACGTCATTAGGGTGTAGGACTTTTTTACTTGAACCTATTTCTTTTCCTTTTAAGATATCAGGCGTTCCATTATCATATGCGCCAATACCGTATAGCTCCAAGGTTTCTCCTTCGAAATTTGCTGGATTCAAGCTTTTGCTTTTTGAAGGATAAAGTACGTTTAGGGTAGATTCTTCAACCATTATTAAAAGGTTTTTGCATATCCGTAATCATTCCAAATTTATGGAATATTTCCTATATTTGAATTATACTAAACGATTTAGATATGGATATTTTTTCTTTTTCGATACACTTTACAGACGAGTCTAGCTGTACTACACCGTAGTTTGATTCCACTCATTCGGAAAAGCTCTAAATATCGTTTGAAAAAACTTTGATTTTCTATCTTTCGATACCCTCAAAGCGATGGGGTAACTACCATCAGCTAACTTCGTTTTTCTTAATACGGTTTTTTCAGTTGACATAGGCTTTGAATTAATCTGTACAACATCTGTACAACAAATTGCCTATTAAAGGTAAATTATATGCAAATAGCTACAAAGTAAAATGGTCGTTTTAAAGCACTGAGATTTTGAAAAGTAAAACCCTTCTTTTGAGCATCCTGTCTCTTATCATTCTAGAAATTCTGCTTAATTAGCTTTTTCAGGAAAGATTTAATGTTCATTTAAATGACCCTTGCCGGTAGACCAGGTCTGCAGGTTTTCTTTGAATGTTGAAGTATAGATAAACGTGGGAATGCGTTGAACATGTTGTACAGAACATGAATCAGTATATATGAACTATAAGCGGTTTGAGTCTAGTCCTATAAAATGTTGGTTTATACTTAATAGCTTACCATCTATACATATTTACCTTTTTTAATACTGCCTAATATTACTTTTGAAGTAATATTTAACGAATACAAAACAAATGATATGGGAGTCTTAAACGTTACAGAGTACAGGGTAGCAACTAATCGCAGTAGAACAAATGTGCGCGCTCATCGCTTTTTCATCTCCTTGAAGGGAAGAAGTGAGTCAGGCCCAGTTACTAGTGCCATTATTTATTTTTGGCCCGTAAGACCTGAAGATAATGTTGGCTACTTAGGCTCCTCAAGCTTTGTGGGAATGTTGGACGATAGCGATTTTGAATACTGGTATGACATACTACGTAATGAAAAGCCAGTAAAATTCTATTATACTGAAAATCGCAATGCCGCGGAAAACAAAGTTTGGCATATGGGTATTGGAACTGGTGATGAGGGTGTTGGAGAAGGGCCTAAAGATCCTGATAGTCGATAGCTTGCTATTTTCAAAAAAGTATTGAGATATTAGCTCGCTTAATTTTAGTGGTTTAGGTATGAAATCATGCCGTTCAACCGAAAACCGAAATTAAATTATCATCAATATAGTTGCCTAGATATTTTCGTCCAGGCAACCTTTTTTGTAGCGGTTAACATTCATAGTAGCAAGGAAGTTCACTTTCTTAATTATCTGTTGCTTATATTCAACGAAATTGGTATATCGATTATTTGAACAACCGCTAACAATCTGTGCTCATGTGGCAGTCGGTAAGAACTTTGAGTCCGAAAAATCGAACACTTTTAAGTTTGCCGAACCCTCAAAACCGCGTGCTAAATTATAAAGTTTGTTAACACGTCTTTCCAACACCACGATTTATCGACCCATTAACCAAAACAAATATTTAAGCACTCAAACTTACCCTCGTTTTTGGATAATATAATTAAAGTGCATCCAAACGTAATTCGATACCTACTCAGTCTAAATACGCCGTAAGCGTAAAAAAAGAAGAATTTTTTTTTGTTGTTGATGTATCTGACTTTACGTCATTGAATGTCCTTGAGTCTTTTCGCAAAAGGTCCGTTTTAAGGCATCACAAAATAGGCTCCATATCCATAGAACGTACATTTTTTCCTTTTCCTAAAATTATTGACAGATTACTTTTCAGAGTTCATCGCAAACTTTTTCGGGTTCATCGCATTTTAAAAATTCACCTGGTTCCGTGGTGTAAGTTTGTCTTGTAGATTAGCAATAATCAATCAGTAATAAAGCAAATTTAAAATTAAAATATCATGAAAAATCTTTTAAAAAGCACAGTAGCAATAGCACTATTATTATCTACTGCAACAGCAATGGCTGTCGAACCAATAATGAATTTAGTGATTGAAAACGATTCTAAAAGTCTTGTTTTTGAAATAGATTCAAATGATAGGGAATCGAAAATCATATTGACCGACGATAAATCCAACACCCTATATGCTGAGAATATCGTTAATATGAGCTACGCTAAAAAGTTCAACTTTAAAAATCTTGAATTCGGCACTTATCATTTTACAGCAGAGAACCGATCAAAATATATCAGATATACACTATACGTAAATAGTAAAGGGGTAAAGATTACAAAAACGGAAGAAAACACTATTCAGCCTATTTTTAGAAAAGATGGAAAAAAGGTTTATGTCAATCTTTTGAACGCTGATAAGGACAAAGTCAACATTGAAATTCTTGATAACCGTGGTGGTGTCTTTTTTAAAGAATCTAGTAAAGGTGAGCTTGTCTATGGCAAAACCTTGAATTTTGAAAAGGCTTTAAAAGGTACTTATACTATCATGGTAACTGACGGCGAAAAGGCGTATTATCAAAATATCGTAATCTAATAGATTATTTTTTACGGAACTATTATTAACCTCAAAGGGCTATTAACCTTTGGGGTTTCTTTTGTGCTTTATATAATTCTTCTTCCTTCCCTATAGTTTTACTTATATTGTAAATCAAATATGATTATAGATGTCGTTTAAAAAATATCAAGAAATAGCCCTTCATTTACTAGTATGGGTGTTGTTGTTCTCATTGCCTTATATTTTTGTTGCACAATCTGAAGAAGGTTGGCCGCCTTCGGAATTAGGAAGTAAGATTCTTAAGTTAAGCACGGTCATTAATAGTTGTTGGGCGCTGGCATTCTACATGAACACTTTTATTTTTATTCCCCGATTGCTTTACCAAAGAAAAGTAGTACTCTTTATATTAGCCAACCTAAGCCTGTTTACCGGGATTTTATTACTTAACCGATGGCTGTACAAGTTGTTCATATTCGAACAACCTTACGTTGTTTCTAAAGCGATTATCTTTAATGGGGTTCTGTTCTTATTTTTTGTTTTATTCGGCTTCGCATTTAAAACGCTTTCCGACAGAATCAAGAAGGAACGAATTGGAAAAGAGCGTGAAAGCGAAAACCTAAAAACGGAACTTTCCTTTTTACGTTCTCAAATAAGTCCACACTTTTTGTTCAACGTGCTAAATAATATAGTAGCCTTGGTGCGTTTGAAAAGTGATAAGTTGGAACCCACGGTCCTCAAACTATCTTCTTTGATGCAATATATGCTCTATGAAACTGACGAAGATAAAGTACTTTTAAAAAGTGAGGTAGACTACCTTCAAAGTTATACGGACTTGCAACAACTCCGTTTTGGAGATCGTTTGACACTCCATATAGATCTGCAGGTCGCGGAAGATTGGCACGCTATTGAGCCTATGCTCCTGATTCCCTTTGTTGAAAATGCCTTTAAGCATGGTACAGGTATGATAAATAATCCGGTAATTAATATTTCCTTACGAGCGGAAAATGACGAACTTAACTTTGTGGTAAAAAATAAGTATATCGATGAGGATAAGGCCAAGGACAAAGTTTCAGGAATAGGACTTGACAATGTAAAAAGACGGTTGGAACTTTTGTACGGAAAAAATCAAAGTCTTAAAATCGATACTACCGATAACTGGTATGTCGTTAACCTTCAATTGCAACTTAAGCCATGATGAACTGCATTGCCGTAGATGACGAACCCCTAGCATTGGGTCTGCTCGAGGATAATATTAGCAAAGTGCCTTTCCTAAATTTGGTGGCAGCCTGCAATAATGCTTTTGAAGCCATGGAAACGATGCAGGAAAAATCCGTTGATCTTGTATTTATCGATATTCAGATGCCAGGCCTGACCGGCCTCCAATTTATCGCAAGTCTTGAAAAGAAACCGCTTGTGATTTTCATAACGGCATACAAGCAATACGCCGTGGAAAGTTACGACCTTGATGTTGTGGATTACCTTGTAAAACCTGTTCCCTTGGAACGATTTATAAAATCATGTAATCGAGCTCAAGAACTTCATAAACTCAAATCATCCAAAGATTCCTTGCCAGGTAAGATCGAACTAGATTACTTCTTTGTGAATGTAGATTACAGTCAGCTAAAAGTGAAGTACGATGATATTATCTGGATGAAAGGGTATGGCGATTACGTAAAGTTCCACCTTAAAAGTGCAGAACATCCACTTGTGGTGCGTACAAGCTTCAAAGATCTTGAAAGGGAATTGCCCCAAACTAAATTTATCAGAATACATAAATCTTACGCCGTGGCAAATGCTGAAATAACGGCTATTCGAAAGAACAGTTTATTTTTGGGTGAAAAGGAATTAGCGATAGGGGAAACTTACCGTGAGAAAGTGGAGAAATTAGTTATTAAGGGGAGTAATTAAACCCTATCTGGGCTATAGACAACAATTCTCAGTAGTTAAACTTACCTTTGTACCTGTTCCTGACTTGTACGCCAATTGTTTAACATTAAAATCAATTGGTCATGAATCAAAACAAATTTATAGAAGTTTTAGAAGAATGGGCAGTTCCAATTAGGGTAAGTCTAAATATTGTTTAGCTTTGCACAATAATAATTAAACAACACATTATGAAAAAAGTTTTATTTTTTACGTTCATTATCGGATTTTCAGCAACATTATCAGCACAAACATTGCCCTCAGTTAAGACTAGTGATCTCAACAAGGATGGAATTGAAGCAATATCGAAAGATACACCAAACATGGAGGCGCAAATAAAGGAGGCTTTGATGAAAGATGATGATTTGCAAAAAGACACTATAGACTATTTAAAGTCTAATCCAGAAACTACAGAATCCTTGACTGGTATTGTCAAAGAGAACAAAGGGTCTAATGAAGGAATTATGAAATCAATTTTAGGTGATAAAGATTTAACTACTGCAGCGATTGACTATATTTCAAATAATCCGGAATTATTAAGCAAAGCAATGAAACTAGTTGGAATGTAAAACTTCCACCTTTTTGTTTTGATATTTAGAGCGACTCTTATAAATGGGTCGTTTTTTAGTTTTTATCTATTCTTAATTATTTACTTAATTGTATGAGACGTTCAGTTGATATTCTCCTTCTTCAATAGTATTAGAATAGGGCGTGAAAATATCAAAATAGAGTTCTAACCCTTCTCCGTGAAGATTTCCAGTATTATCTAAGTAATCATCAGGGCCATAAAACATTAATTCATCCTCTCAACGTCAGAATTACTTACTTAAAAAAAAGAAAGGAAGCCTCTTCAGGTATAATGGTCAATCCGTTACAATGGTTTTTTCTTTTCGTTTGCAAATACGGCCAGCACACCTTTTAACCTTGATTTATTCGCGATTTTAAATGGTGCTATGGGTGGAACTATAGATTCTGGTTTACTGAGGAAACCATGGAAGTCGATTATATACAGGTATATCAATAATCAGTGCGTTGTAGTTAAAAAAAGGCCGGTAATATTAAATGTACTGACCATTTTTGTGATATAATTTGTTAGATTCGTTAAAGCTCGTCTACAATTGTATGTTAGCGCTTTTTCTAATAAAATTAAATAGCGTTTCCGATGTCAAAAAAGTTAATATTTATATCATTTGTAGTCTCTTTAGGAGGCTTTTTATTCGGATTCGATGCTGGAATAGTTTCCGGCGTTATGAATTTTGCCGGACCTGAGTTTAATTTATCTGAACTTCAATCGGGTTGGGTGGTAAGTTCACCTTCTTTTGCCGCCATGATTGCCATGATATTTTCAGGAAGATTGAGCGATTTTTATGGCCGAAAAAAACTGCTCTTAATTGTGGCATTTTTATATGCGATCTCAGCGTTGCTGTCTGCATATGCGGTGTCTTACGAAATGCTTTATATCGCTAGAATGATAGGCGGTCTGGGGTTTGGAGCTGCGCTGGTTTTAGCGCCAATGTATATCGCAGAAATTTCAACGGCAGAGAATAGGGGTAAACTTGTTTCCATTCAGCAGCTCAATATCGTTTTAGGGTTTTTCGCTGCTTTTTTTAGTAACTACCTATTTAACAAGTACGCAGCTGACAGTACTTTTTTAACGGAAGAAAATGTATGGAGATGGATGTTAGGTGTAGAATTAATCCCTGCTTTGCTGTATTTCGGCGCTTTATTTTTGGTTCCCAGAAGCCCGCGTTGGCTATATCTTAAAGGCAAGTTTGATGAGGCAAAATCAGTGCTAACTAAAGTTCACGGGAAAGAGAGAGGTTTAGTCGAAATAAATTCGATAGAAGAAAATATAACGGCAGATAGAACAAAATCAAAAGTTGCGATTAAAGATCTTTTCAAACCGGCATTGCGGTTTATTTTAATTGTAGGATTGGTTGTGGGAGTGCTTCAACAAATAACAGGAATAAATGCTGTTTACTTTTATGCCACATCTATTTTCAAACAAACGGGTATTGGAACCGATGCCGCATTTTCATCAGGTGTACTGTTGAGCTCTATTTCGGTACTCTTCACATTTGTAGCGATGTACCTAATAGATAGGATGGGTAGAAGACCATTATTATTAATTGGAACCGCCGGAATTGCACTAAGCTTATTGCTGTGCGCCTATGGATTTAATAAAGCTACTTATCAGTTAACCTCCGAAGATATTGAACAATTTGAATTTGATGGAGCCAATAAGTTGAGTGCTTATGCAAATCAGGTTTATGAGAATGATATTGATTTTAAAAACGACATGAAATCGACCTTAGGCAATCAAGTTTACGGTAAAAATGATGGAGCCATTTTGGAGGCGGCTACTTCAATAAATGCAAACTTGATATTAATCGGAATTCTTGGCTTTATAGCTTGTTTTGCATTTTCGTTAGGTCCTGTGATGTGGGTTCTATTGTCTGAATTATTTCCGAATAAATATAGAGGATTGGCAATAGGTGCCATTGCCTTCATTAATTCATTGATAAGTTCTTTGGTGCAATTGGTATTTCCGTGGGAATTATCAAATTTGGGTAACGCCTTGACTTTTTTCATATTTGGAGCAATCGCCCTTGTTGGGTTCTTAATCATGCTAAAAATATTACCCGAAACAAAAGGAAAATCCCTAGAGCAGATAGAAAAGGAGTTGGTAAGAAATTAATAATATAGAGGCCAGTAGTTAGCTGTAGATTAATTTCTGTTGATATATTTTATCCTTATCGACCATTTTTGCTGCCAGATTGTTGAATATGGTTGCTTTGCTGCGAGAACTGTTTATCCTAAAGCAGAATTCGTTGAAATATCTATCGATATGCTAGTTGCTCACCCACGAATATCGGCCTGGATACTTTCCATTTTTTCGTCGGCCCTACTTCTATTAGTCACAAAGATGTATTGTAGGGAGCGTGCCGAGAAATTCCCTATGCACATGGCGTACATACGCTTGACCTTACAGTCATCGGTAAGTTGAAAGGCCGTTGCCGCCTTCTTTTTCTTGGCATCGTAACTGCGCCCGATTTTACTTTTTTCTGCTCCTCCGAGCATAAGTTCATCAACAAGTGGCACTGTCCATAGGGTGGTCACCGTTGAATGCTATAGCGCCGCCTACCTTAAGTATGAAAAGGCGTGCCGTTTTCTGTATCACATCGTAACGCACGCCCATATAACTTGCCGATAGCCTCTTTGTACCGGTCGCCATTTCAAAACAGATAAAAAACGCTTTTCGTACCCCGAACTTGACCTTATGTAACAATGTGTTGGCGGTAACCGAATCGGTATGACGCAGATATTGCAGCTTCTGGAAAATTATTACGGAACTGCCTGGACCCATGGTTGTATTTGATACATTTGAACCCTTCCTTCCATTTAATACTTGCCATGTACTGCTTAGATCCAGATCAGTTTTGAACCGATCCGAGAGCTCCAGGAGGTTTTGACCCTTGAAAATATCCATATAAACCATATATTTATTGAACTTACAGTTATGAGTTTACCTACTGACCTCTATAAATGAAAATCTAAATAACCAAAAACCATAAAAATATGTCAAAACAACAAACAGCATTGAATGCTAAAGTTCCGTTCGGTCAAAAAATAGCCTTTGGTGTAGGGATGCTTGCCAATCAAATGTTCCCAGCTGCTTTAGCTATTTTTATGGTGGTGTTAGTTCAAGATTACGCCTTTCCAACTTGGATGTGGGGAATTTTGTTTTTTCTTCCTCGTGTTTTCGATGCTTTTACAGATCCAATAATGGGATTTATTTCTGACAATACAAGATCTATTTGGGGCAGACGTAGGCAGTATGTGCTTTTAGGTGCTGTGATTATGGGGGTTTCTTTTGCCTTGCTGTGGCAATTATATGTAGAAAATGGAGTAAGTTATAATTTTACATATTTCTTACTATGGTCTTTAGTTTTTTATTTGGGACTTACTATTTTTAGTGTGCCTTACGTCGCTATGGGATATGAGATGAGTAATGATTTTCATGAACGTACAGACATCATGGCTATAGCACAATGGATAGGGCAATGGGCTTGGGTTATCGCTCCTTGGTTTTGGGTGGTAATGTATGATGACAGTTGGTTTGGAGTTACAACTGAAACGACAAGAACTCTAGGTGTTTGGGTTGCTGTTATTTTTGCTCTTTTAGCAATGGTACCTGCTCTTTTTTTAAAAAGCAAGTCAACTAAAGATGATGAAAGTTTGACGCCTTTAAC
>RCNE010001724.1_pt1 | contig 11845 bp, 10 predicted proteins | sample 2041361 | NCBI WGS metagenome assembly RCNE01 (sample SAMN09708229, study PRJNA481090) | Marine sediment metagenome, whole genome shotgun sequencing project.
TGGTCGGGCGCAACGGATCAGGCAAATCAACCTTGATGAAAGTCATGGCCGGCCTTTTGCAGCCTGACAAAGGCACACGCGTGGCTGCCCCCGGGGTGCAAGTCGGCTACATGGAACAAGACCCTACGATGGAAGGGTTCGCGACCCTTGGCGAATACGCAGCCTCTGGCTTGGATCCCGATGAGGCTTACAAGGTCGACATGGTCGCTGAAGGTTTGAAATTTGACCCCGATGGCGATGTCAAAACTGCATCTGGCGGTGAACGGCGGCGCGCGGCCCTTGCGAAACTCATGGCCGAAGCGCCCGAATTGATGCTGCTGGACGAGCCAACAAACCACCTTGATATCGAAGCGATTGCTTGGCTCGAGCAGGAATTGAAACAAACGCGTGCGGCTTTCATTCTGATTAGCCACGACCGTGCATTTCTGCGCGCGCTAACCCGTGCGACCCTTTGGGTGGACCGTGGTCAGGTGCGGCGCGCCGAAGAAGGCTTTGAAAACTTCGAGGCGTGGCGCGACAAGCTGTGGGAAGAAGAAGACCAGCAGCGTCATAAACTGAACCGCAAAATCAAAGCTGAAGCACGCTGGGCCGTTGAGGGTATTTCTGCGCGGCGCAAACGCAACCAAGGCCGCGTGCGCGCACTCCAAGAATTGCGGGCGGAACGCTCTGACCAAATCATGCGTCAAGGTACGGCTGCGATGGCCTTTGACGGCGGTGCAGTTTCCGGCAAAAAGGTTGTAGAAGCCTTTGATCTTACTAAATCTTATGACGGCAAGCAGATCGTCAAAAACTTTAATCTGACCGTACAACGTGGCGATAGAATCGCTTTTGTCGGCCCGAATGGCGTTGGAAAAACCACGCTGATCAAGATGTTGTTGGGGCAGGTCTCACCCGATGAAGGAGAGATCAAGCTCGGAACAAAACTCGATATTGCGGTGTTTGACCAATCTCGGGCGGCACTTGATCAAAACATGACGCTTTGGGAAAACCTCGCCAGCGATCCGGTGCTGGGCGTGTCAGGCAAATCTGATCAGGTCATGGTGCGGGGACAGCCGAAACATGTCGTCGGCTACCTCAAAGAATTCCTATTCGACGAAGCACAGGCGCGTGCGCCGGTCCGGTCACTTTCGGGCGGCGAAAAAGCGCGACTGTTGTTGGCGCGACTGATGGCGCGCGAAAGCAACCTGTTGATATTGGACGAACCAACAAACGATCTCGACATCGAAACACTTGATTTGCTGCAAGATATCTTGGGCGAATATGATGGCACCGTGCTGCTTGTCAGCCACGACCGTGACTTTCTTGACCGTGTGGCAACCACAACAATCGCGATGGAAGGCAACGGCCAAGCGGTTGTTTATGCGGGCGGTTGGACCGACTACCGCATGCAGCGCGGCGGTGATTTCTTTGAAGCCAAACAGGCCAGCAAGCCGCTGGCCAAAAAACAAAAGAAATCCGAAAAGAAAGAAGTCCAATCAGGTGTGTCTTTCACTGAAAGACACCGGTTGGAAGAACTGCCAAATGTGATCGACAAATTGAATGCTGAGATTGGTAAGCTCGAAGAACTGCTCGCTGATCCCGAGCTTTTCACACAGCATCCTGTGAAATTCCAAAAAGCAATGGATGCACTGGTTGCGCGGCAAAACATGCTGTCAGACGCTGAAGAAGAATGGCTGGCCTTAGAAGAGAAAGCCGCAAGCTAGAGCTACTTCTTCTGTTCAAAAATACCTTCGGGGGGCCCGTTAGGGTGGGGGCGGACAGCCCCCTCAACAGCCCTTTTCTGCGTGCTTCACATCATCCCAAAGCGCGTCCATTTCAGTCAGATCACTGTCAGCAGGCAGTTTGCCTTTGGCCTGAAGCGCATCTTCGACACCTTCAAAACGGCGCGTGAACTTGGCATTGGTGGCCCGCAACGCGGCCTCTGGATCGATATCAAGGTGACGCGCAAGGTTGGCGACCACAAACATCAAATCACCAAACTCTTCTTCGACCTCTTTCTGGGTCAGTTCTGCACGTGCCTCGACCAACTCGGCCGCCTCTTCAACAATCTTATCAAGGACATGGGACGTGTCTGGCCAATCAAACCCCACACGCGCAGCACGTTTCTGCAGCTTCACAGCGCGGGTCAGGGCAGGCAGACCCATCGCGACACCGTCCAGCGTGCGCGCTTGCGCTTTGCCTGCGCGTTCAGATGCTTTGATCTTTTCCCAATCGGCCACCTGCTGTTCAGCTGATTTTTCACGCGATTCGTCGCCGAAAACATGCGGATGGCGCGCGACCATTTTATCGCTGATCGATTTTACAACGCTTTCAAAGGTGAAATGGCCCGCCTCAGACCCCATTTGCGTGTGGTAAACGGTTTGCAACAAGAGATCGCCCAATTCACCCTCAAGCTCGCGCCAATCGCTACGGGCGATTGCGTCGGCGACTTCATACGCTTCCTCGATCGTATAGGGGGCAATACTGTTGAAATCCTGCTCGATATCCCAGGGGCAACCGGTTTGCGGTTCACGCAAACGGCGCATGATTTCCAGCAAGCGCGGCATGCCACCGTCGGGATCGTGGATTAGGGTATCATCAGGCATTGCGCAGGGCCTCTTGTTGCGTTCAACTGAAACCCTAAGCCCACACAAGCCGGAGCGCCAGACATGCCCGTAATCAACCGCATCGCAGATTTCGCAACGGATATGACCGCATGGCGCAGGCACCTGCACATGCATCCAGAGTTGCAGTTTGAATGTCATGAAACTGCAAAATTTGTGGCCAAGATGTTGCGCGAATTTGGTGTGGATGAAATCCATGAAGGCATCGCAAAGACGGGTGTCGTGGCGATTATCAACGGCCAAGCGAACGGGCCGACAATCGGTTTGCGTGCCGATATGGACGCGCTCCCGATGCAAGAAGAAACTGGGCTCGACTATGCCTCGACCATCCCCGGCAAGATGCACGCTTGCGGGCATGACGGGCATACGACCATGTTATTGGGTGCGGCGCGCTATTTGGCTGAGACCCGCAATTTCGCAGGGCGCGTGGCATTGATCTTTCAACCCGCTGAAGAAGGCGGTGGCGGTGGGCAAGTGATGGTCCAAGAAGGTATCCTTGAGCGTTTTGACATCAAGGAAGTCTATGCTTTGCACAGTGGCCCTGGCGATGCGACCGGGTCGTTTTATACGACAGCTGGGCCGATCTTGGCCGCCGCTGACACGATCCATATTCATATCACAGGCATCGGTGGCCACGGTGCATATCCTTATGAGACCGCCGATCCAGTTATCGCAGCTGTTGGGATTGTGAATGCCATCCAGACCATCGTCAGCCGCAATAACAAGGCCTACGAGGATCTTGTGGTCTCAGTGACGCAAATCCACACCGGCTCTGCTGATAATGTCATTCCCGAGAAAGCTTATATCAATGGGACTGTGCGCACTTTGTCGAAAGCCACGCAAGCGATGGTCCATAAACGTTTGACCGAAATCGTTGCAGGCCATGCTGCGGCTTACAATGTGACAGCCGAATTGGATTATGAGTACGGATATCCTGCGACCATTAACGATCCAGAGAAAACTGCGTTCGCAGCATCGGTCGCGCGTGAAATTTCGCCGCTTGTTGACGACGCGCGCCAGTACGAGATGGGTGCAGAGGATTTTTCATATATGCTTGAACAGCGTCCCGGTGCTTATGTCTATGTGGGCAATGGCGATAGCGCGGGTCTGCATCATCCAGCATACGACTTTGATGATGAAGCAGCACCTGCAGGGGCGTCGTATTTCGCGCGACTGATTGAGCGTGCATTGCCAGTGGAGTGATCGGGCGCGCGGGCAGGATGCCTCCGGCGGACGTTTATTTGGGAAAAAGAAGAAGGGTGCGGCATGACACTTGATAAAGCGAAAGAAGCAGTCGACGGGGCTTTTACGGCGACATCCAAGCGCGGGCTTTCTTATGAAAATGCATTTGCAGGGGCCACGTCGTTTTTGCGCCGGATGTATACGAAAGACCTGACCGGATTTGATTTGGCCGTCACTGGCGTGCCTTTTGATCAGGCTGTGACGCATCGCCCTGGGACCCGCTTTGGGCCGCGTGCAATTCGCGAAGCATCAAGCCTGCAACCTTATGACCCGCCTTATGGCTGGGACGGTTTTGATCCTTTGGGTGAATTTGCCATCGCTGACTATGGCGATATGGCATTTGATTATGCCGATGTCGCAGGTGTGCCGGATTTGGTGCAGGCCCATATTGCGGGTATTTTGGCCCAAGGATGCGGAACAGTGACGTTGGGTGGCGATCACTTTATTACGCTGCCTATCTTGCGGGCTTATGCGGAAAAATACGGGCCATTGTCTGTGGTGCAATTTGATGCCCATTCAGACCTGTGGCCTGACGATAATATGGCCCGCATCGATCACGGCACGATGATGTACAAGGCGGTCAAACTGGGTTTGGTGGATGTGACGCGTTCGGTGCAAATTGGTATCAGAACGGAATGCGCAGACTATCTTGGCATGCCATACATCGATGCCCGTACTTGCCATGAGAAGGGTGCCAATTGGGTCGCAGAGCAGATAAAATCCCGCGTCGCCGATCATCCCACATATGTGACTTTTGATATTGATGCACTTGATCCGGCCTTTGCACCGGGCACTGGCACGCCTGTTTGGGGTGGCCTTGCGTCTTGGCAAGCTGCAGCGATCCTGCGCGATATCGCTGGGATCAACATGGTTGGTGGCGATGTTGTAGAGGTGTCACCACCTTATGACACCACTGGTGCGACCGCGATTGCAGGCGCACATGTCGCGATGGAGCTTTGCTGTTTGGCGCTTTGGAATAAAAGGAAAAAATAATGGTCAATCAACCGATCTCAGGGAATGATCTAGCCCGTTTCTCTGGTCCGCAATCTTTTATGCGCTTGCCCGAAGTCGCATCTGCTGAGGGCCTTGATGTGGGCTTTATCGGTATTCCGATGGATATTGGTACCTCTTGGCGATCAGGCACGCGGATGGGGCCGAAACAACTGCGCGAGCAATCGGCGATGATCCGACCCTATAATATCCAAACAGGAGCAGCGCCATTTGATGCACTACAATGCGCCGATCTTGGTGATGTGGCAATCAACACGTTTTCATTAAGCGATAGTATCCGTATTATTACAGAGACTTACACCGCACACCTCAAGCATGATTTCATACCCATGACGTTGGGCGGGGATCATTCACTGACGCTGCCCGTATTGCGCGCCATAGCAGCAAAACATGGGTCAGTTGCCTTGGTCCATGTGGACGCCCATGCCGACGTGAACGACGAAATGTTCGGCGAACGTGAAACGCATGGCACTGTCTTTCGCCGCGCCTACGAAGAAGGGTTGATCACTGCGGACAAGGTCTTTCAGATTGGCTTACGTGGCACGGGCTACACTGCTGACGACTTTACCGAGGCCGCGGATTGGGGCTTTAACCAATATCTGGCCCCCCAGCTTTGGCACAAATCACTCACACCCTTAGCTGCTGAAATAAAATCGAAAATTGGCGATCAGCCGTGTTATATCACCTACGACATCGACAGCCTTGATCCCGCATATGCCCCCGGTACCGGCACGCCGGAAATTGGCGGGCTGACCACGCCACAAGCGATGGAGCTGATCCGTGGCCTGCGTGGCCTCAATATCGTCGGCTGTGATCTGGTTGAAGTGTCGCCACCCTATGATACCTCTGGCAATACCGCGCTGACGGGGGCAAATCTGATGTTTGAGATGCTCTCGATATTGCCCGGCGTGCCGTACCGCTAAGGAATTCTGATATTATGCGTATTTTGATTGGATTGATCGCCGTTTTGGCAGCGCTCATGCTCTATGTCCGGTTTGTGCCGACTGATAGCGCGCTTTGGCACAAGCGACCGAATGCGGCAGCGCCAAGTGACACTTTAACCGCTGGCAGCTTTTTGGCCGCGCGCCGGATTGCAGCACCTGCAGCACAGGTTTTGGCTGCGGTCGAGGGTGCGGCATTGGCCACCCCACGCACACGATTGCTGGCAGGCAGTGTCGCAGAGGGCATGATGACCTTTCAGACCCGCTCGGGGCTTTGGGGCTTTCCTGATCACACCACTGTCGCGATCGACGGCGATTTATTGATGATTTTTGGCCGCCTACGCTTTGGACAGTCGGACCTTGGCGTGAACAAAGCCCGCGTTGAAAGCTGGCTTGCCGCACTTGGCCCCTTGACCGAACCGCTTTGATCCGCCAATCCCATTGCCATGATTGCACCTGATAAAATTGAACAAATCATCGACCGCTTCCAGTTTCTAGAGGCGAAGATGGCCGATGGCTCTGCTGGCAGTGAAATCGCAGCTCTTGGTAAGGAATATTCAGACCTGCGTCCTGTGGTTGAAACCGTCACCGCTTACAAAGATCTTTTGGCCCAGATCGCGGATGCGCAGGCGATGCTTGCCGATCCCGAGATGAAGGAACTCGCCGAAATGGAGTTGCCCGATCTGCGCGCAGCCCTTGCGGCGTCAGAGCACGACGTGCAGCTTGCACTGCTGCCCAAAGATAGTGCCGATGGCCGCCCTGCGTTGCTGGAAATCAGGCCGGGAACCGGGGGCGATGAAGCTGGGCTTTTCGCGGCTGATCTGTTGCGGATGTACCAAAGATATTCCGAAGGGCAGGGATGGCGCTTTGAAATCCTTGAACAATCGCTGAGCGAGCTTGGTGGCATTAAAGAAGTTGTCGCGCGCATTGTTGGTGACGGTGTGTTCGCTAAATTGAAATACGAGAGCGGCGTGCACCGTGTGCAGCGTGTGCCGGAAACCGAAAGCGGCGGGCGTATCCATACTTCTGCGGCCACGGTAGCCGTGCTGCCAGAAGCCGAAGACGTGGATGTGCAGATCAACCCCGGGGATCTTCGGCTTGATACGATGCGCGCGTCGGGATCTGGCGGGCAGCACGTGAACACGACCGATTCGGCGGTGCGCATTTTGCACATCCCAACAGGCATCATTGTGGTCAGTTCCGAGAAATCCCAACACCGCAACCGCGAGATCGCGATGCAGGTGTTGAAGACACGCCTGTTTGATCTTGAACGGCAGCGGGTCGACGATGAACGCTCTGCGGATCGCAAAAGCCAAGTTGGAACAGGTGATCGTTCCGAACGCATCCGTACTTACAACTTCCCGCAAGGGCGGATGACGGATCACCGCATTAACCTGACCCTCTATTCGCTGGGTCCAATTATGCAAGGCGACCTCGAAGAGATCGTGACTGCCTTGCAAGCTGACGCACAGGCGACGCTGCTGGCCGAGATGGGCGCGTGACACCGGACGATTTGCTGCGCGAAGGGGCCGGTATTCTTGATGCGGCAGGCGTGCCTGATCCGATGCGCGAGGCGCGTATTCTGTGGCGTGCAACCCCCAACGAGGACAGCGCCGCATTTTTGGCGAAAGTCGAGAAACGCGCACTGCGGATGCCGCTGTCGCATGTGCTGGGCTACCGTGATTTTTACAAGCATCGGTTTATAGTCACATCCGATGTACTGGACCCACGCCCTGATACCGAAACTTTGGTAGAAATAGCACTGCGGGCAGAGTTCACGCGGGTTCTTGACCTTGGCACCGGCAGCGGCTGCATTTTGCTGTCGCTGTTGGCAGAACGACCAGAGGCCACAGGCGTCGGAACGGATATATCGCAGGCAGCTTTGGATGTCGCCGCACAGAATGCAGCCGCGCTTGATTTGACGCCGCGCGCGGCATGCGTCGCATCTGATTGGTTTAGTAATGTGCAGGGGTCTTTTGATCTGATCGTCTCTAACCCGCCTTATATCGCGGCCGCTGAAATGAATGATCTACAACACGAGGTGCGGTTGTTCGAACCCGAAGGTGCGTTGACCGATGGCGCAGATGGGTTGTCGGCCTACCGGATCATTGCGCGCGATGCTGTCGACTATTTGACCCCAAATGGGCGTCTGATCTTTGAAATTGGCCCGACCCAAGGGGCTGCAGTGACCGCTATGCTGGAAAGTGCTGGCTTCACTGATTTGCAGGTGATTCCGGACCTGAATGGCCGCGACCGCGTCGTTGTCGGCAAAAAACCGTGATTTGAAGCAATCAAGTTGGCAATTTCGCGCATTTCGACATGGTTTGCGCAGTTTATGCTTGTCTTGGCCCCACTTGAGCGCTTATCCATACCCATCGACAGGGATGTGGCTCGTCACTTACCCCCCTGTGATTAGTCGCCAATCATCGCAAGGCCATAAAGAGAAGCGCGCATTTCTGCGTGATATGTGGCCAGAGCAACGACAGCCAAAGGCTTGAAAGCACATCCATGAGATCAACTAAGTCACGGTCGCGGAACAAAAACCGCAATAACCGCCCTACAGGCGGCAGTATCATCAATCGGGTGTTCGATAGCTCTGGTCCTGATGGAAAAGTGCGGGGAACACCGCAGCAAATCATCGAAAAATATACCCAGTTGCACCGCGATGCGGTCCTGTCGGGTGACCGTGTTGACGGCGAAAATTTTGCGCAACACGCAGAGCATTACACACGCCTGCTGGCCGAGGCACAGCGTGAAGTTGATTCGAAACGCGAAGAACAAGAAGAACAAAACCGCCAACGCCAGATGGAACGTGACCGCGAACGCCAAGATCGGCTGAAAGCGCAAGAAGATGCCGCAAACGATCCGGCAAATGCAGCACAGCCCGATGTACAAGAGGCTGCACCGCAAGTGGATGCAGGTCTGGTCGAGACCCCCGAAGAAAAACCGCAGCGCCCGCGCAGGCCCCGTGCCCCGCGCAAGCCGCGTCCCGCCCCCGAAGAGGGCAGCACGCCAGAGGCCGCAGAATAAAAAAAAGCCCTCCGATTTCGGAGGGTTTTTTTAATGTGCCTAGCGGGTAGACACGTTACGCTCAGGTTTGATCAAGACTGCGCGCTAAGGCGCAAAACGCTTCCAATTCCACTTGTTCGGCGCGTTCAGTCGGCTTGATGCCTGCACTGCGCAGATGATCCTCGATATCAGGGCTCACGGATTTCAAAGCAGAGCGCAGCATCTTGCGCCGTTGGTTGAACGCGGCTGCAACAACCTTGTTCAATGTGCCGGGATTGGCTGGGAACCGCGGCGCGGGCAGGGCGGTCAGATGTACGACCGCTGAATTCACTTTGGGCGGTGGGCTAAAAGCCTCTGGCGGCAGTTCCATCATGATCTTGGGATCAGTGCGCCATTGCGATAGCAAAGCCAAACGCCCGTAAGCTTTGCTGCCGGGGGTGGCCACGATACGCTGTGCGACCTCGCGCTGGAACATCAATGTAAGACTAACCCAAAACGGCGGCCATTCAGGTGGGGTCAACCAACGCACCAGCAATTCAGTGCCAACATTGTATGGCAAGTTGGCTGCTATCTTGATGGGTGGCTTCAAATGTTCCAACGGGTTCACCGTCAGCGCATCGCCATTTATTGCAATCAAACGGTCAGGATAGGCCGCAGAAATCTCGGCCAGTACAGGCATGCAGCGCGGGTCTTTCTCAATCGCCAAAACACGGCGTGCGCCCTCGGCCAACAATCCGCGCGTCAATCCACCCGGACCGGGACCAATCTCAAGCACATCCGCGCCGGATAAATCTCCGGCCAGTCGGGCGATCTTGGCCGTCAGGTTCAAATCCAACAGAAAATTCTGACCAAGCGACTTTTTTGCGGCCAACTCGTGCGTTGCAATTACTTCGCGCAACGGGGGAAGATCATCAATCCCGCTCATCGCTTCTTCCGAGCGTAAATATCCCCGCCGGAGGCTCCGATCCGATCATCCATTCCGAGCATCCGCCATTTTAGCCGCCATGCGAATGGCGGCAATCATCGAAGTAGAATCCGCGATACCCCGTCCTGCAATATTGAATGCCGTGCCATGATCCGGCGACGTGCGGATAAACGGCAGGCCCAGCGTTACATTCACGCCGCCTGAAAAATCCAGCGTCTTGATTGGGATCAGGGCTTGGTCGTGGTACATGCACACGGCAACATCATAGGTTAAGCGTGCCGCTTTGTGGAACATCGTGTCAGCAGACAATGGCCCGGTAATGTCCATCCCTTGGGCGCGCAACGCGTCTAAAACAGGGGTGATCATCTCGATTTCTTCTTGTCCCATCTTGCCGTCTTCACCAGCATGCGGGTTCAACCCAGCGACGGCTATGCGCGGCTTTGCAATCCCGAAGTCGCGGCGCAGACCTGCATGTGTAATCAGCAAAGTGTCTGTCAAAAGACTGGCTGTCAGCTTGCTTGGCACTTGCGCCAACGGAATATGGATCGTTGCGGGCACAACACGTAATGCGTCGCAGGCAAGCATCATCACGACTTGGTCTGTGCCAGCAAGTGCTGCCAAATATTCGGTGTGACCTGGGTACGCAAAATCTGCCCCATCGACCAAAGCTGCCTTATGAATAGGGGCCGTGCAAAGCGCGCGTGCCGCACCTGATTGGACCAATGCAACCCCATCTGCGATGGCCGCAATCACGCCTTCTGCATGTGCGGGATCGGGCATGCCTGCGACAGCCTCGCTGCCAAAATCACGCGCCAGAACAGTGAATTTAAACGGATGGATATCTGCAGGGTCTGTGGCTGCGTGAAACGCCGTACCGTCCGGCAAATGGCGCGGATCACCGATCCACAACATTGGAATTTCGGCTTTCAAAGCTTGCCATGCAGCGACGGCAATTTCAGGGCCGATCCCTGCCGGTTCGCCACAGCTAATCACAATGGGCTGCATCAGGGGCGAATATCAGCCGAGGACCGCAGATCGGCAATCAGTGCGCTCGCAAGCGAGGCCAAGCGCTGGCTGCGGATCTGGTTGCGGATCAATTCGCGGTCCGACGTGCCGGCGCCTGCATTGTTGCGTGCGCAAAGCATCAAAAATACCAGTGTTTCACCGTCATTGCGGGTCAGATTATAAGACACTTCACCAGAATCTAAACGCGCTAATTCAAGTGCGACATCGTTCGAAATATCAGCAGGTGCGAGCGTCACACGGTCCAATACTTCGGACGGCTGATTGCGGGCTACTCCGTATAGGTCATCGCATGTATCAACTTGGTTGCGGATATCAGCAGCGGTGCGCAGGGCGGCGTCCGTGCGGCCACCAGCGATGTAATAGGCGGCATATTCGATGCTCAATGGGGCTTGTGCGGCGCGTTGCGCTTCGCGTTGCCCGCGCTTCTGGAACAAGGCCACACCGTTTGGAATATCGATTGGTTCGGTCACTTCACCGGGGCGTAGTTCAAGCAGGACTTGGCGCAGTTGCGGCGGGTAATTATCGATAGGCAACCATCCCAAACGTCCGCCGTTGTCGCGCGATGGCAGCGCCGAAACTTGACGGGCCGCGTTTTCAAATTCGCTAAAGGACCGCAATCGTGCAATCCGCCCTGCGACTTCTTGGACTTGTGCCGCGCGCTCTGGTGGGGCCGGTATGATGATTTCGCTGAGTAAAACTTCGAGCCGAGTGCTGGTCGCACCTTGACGTGCCAATGCGCGATCAATGTCGACATCTGTAATGGTGATCTGGCGATTAAACCGTGCGCGGACAAAATTGCGCCACATCACGCCGACGCTGACGTAGTCAATAAAAGTTAGGGGGTCGATATTGCGTGCCGTCAGGACTTGGCCGAACTCTGGCAATGTCAGGTTGGCGCGTCCAACGAATTCCTCGAGCGATTGCTGCAGCTCGGCCTCTGACAACGTGCGGTTGAAACGGGCCATTTCCTGCTGCTTGAGGCGATCCTCAATTAAGCCTTCGCGAGCCACTCGATCAATGTCGCCGGGGGTGTTGAATACGTCGAGCAGGCGCTTGCGGTCGTCAATTTCGAACTGGGTTACAACTCG
>RCNE010001726.1_pt1 | contig 11842 bp, 11 predicted proteins | sample 2041361 | NCBI WGS metagenome assembly RCNE01 (sample SAMN09708229, study PRJNA481090) | Marine sediment metagenome, whole genome shotgun sequencing project.
TTAGGAACCGATTTAGCTTAATTGAACTGGCGAAAATACCCAACGGTGACAACCATGGACGATAAAGACAACCCCATCTCTTTTGCTGAAGACGATTCCAAAAATCCTCCGCCCCAAAGTGTGTTGGACAAGCTAATTAGACGCTTTTCACGCACGGCCTACATCATTGCCGTACTATTGATGTACCTGCTGGCCGCAACGGCCTTGGGCCTGGCGCTGGCACCGGCCCTGTGGCTCTTCAACCAACTGCTTATTTGGACCCAAGGTCTGTCCCCGCTTTTGCATTGGATGATACTCGGTTTTGGATTGGCACTCTGTTTTTTCGTTTTCGGTTTTGCGCTTTTGATGGTGGTTCCCGTCTACAACTGGTTGCTGCCGACACGGGTGAAACCATTTAAAGGGGGATACTATTCCTTAAAGTCCGTTCCCTGGTTTTTACACAACGGCCTGTTTTACCTGGTGCGATTCACCTTCCTGCCTTTTGTTACCTTAACACCCTTTGGCATATGGTTCCTGAAGGCGATGGGAATGAAGCTGGGCCGGCATGCGTTTATCAATACGGAATATATCTCCGACCCTCAGCTGATCACACTGGGTGATGATGTGGCCCTGGGGGGAAGCGTGCGTATTTTTGCCCACTACGGTGGTCACGGCAATCTGATTGTTGCGCCCGTGATCATTGGTGACCGGGCGACTATTGGACTTGCCGCAACTGTCATGGGAGACGTTAAGATCGGCTCGGACGCCACGATTCTGGCCCACTCGGTCCTAATGCCGGGCAGCTGGGTTGGACAAGGTGAAACTTGGGGCGGTGTGCCGGCAAAACCCATCAGTAAAGAACAATTGGAGCAGTTTAAAAAGGAAACCGGGATATCCTCAAAAGATTGATAATGCAACATATACGGTGAAAACACGAGCAATCACTTACCATAAAAGCGGGGGGAGCTATGTTCAATCTATCGACAATCTTGGAAACCAGTGCAAGGGAGTATCCTGAAAAAGAAGCCATCGTTTTCAAAGACAAACGGATTAAATATGAAGAGGTTAACGGGGCAGCCAATGCCGTTGCCAATGCCTTATTGGAAGCCGGCATACAAAAGGGCGATAAAGTAGCCCTGATGTGCCCGAACCTTCCTTATTTTCCGATTGCTTATTACGGCATATTGAAGGCAGGTGCAGTCGTTGTTCCTCTCAATGTTCTTCTTAAAGAGCGTGAGATTGCGTATCATTTGAAGGACTCAAATGCTAAAGCTTTATTCTGTTTTGAAGGTACACCGGATTTACCAATGGCAGAGGAAGCCCACAAAGCCATACATCAGGCAACGAAATGTGATCAATTTTGGATAATGCCCGCAGTTCCGGATGCACCTTCTCCTATAAAGGGCGTGACAACCTTTAAAGAATTATTAGAAGATCAAGCGCCGTGGTTTGATACGATTCATACTGACCCTGATGATACCGCCGTTATTCTCTATACATCCGGAACGACTGGGTTGCCCAAAGGAGCGGAATTGAGTCATTTGAACCTTATGTTAAACGCGATAGTCGCAAAAGATATTTCGCAGACCTCACATGAGGATTCTCAATTGGTGGCACTGCCATTATTTCATTCCTTTGCCCAGACCGTTCAAATGAATGCTGGATTGTTAATGCGCCAAACACTGGTTCTGATGCCCCGTTTTAACGCCGCTGATGTATTTAAAATACTTGAGGCGGAAGAGATCTCGATTTTCTGCGGTGTTCCCACCATGTACTGGGAATTATTATCTCTGAAAGATGCTGAAAATAAATACGATTTGAATAAAATTGCTAAAAACCTGAAATTCTGTGCTTCAGGTGGCGCATCACTTCCCGTGGAAATTATAAAACAGTTCGAAGAAAAATTTAAGGTTCCCATTTTAGAAGGTTACGGCCTTTCGGAAACCGCGCCCATTTGTACTTTCAACAAACTCCACATGGAACGAAAGCCAGGATCGATTGGAACCCCTGTCTGGGGTGTAGAGGCCATCATTGTGGACATAGACGATATACCATTGGAGCATGATGAAGTCGGAGAACTTGTCGTTCGTGGACCCAACGTGATGAAAGGATATTACAATCGCCCGGAAGAAACCGAAAAAACGATAAAGGATGGATGGTTCTATACCGGGGATATGGCAAAAACGGATGAAGATGGATATTATTATATTGTGGACCGTATCAAGGATATGATCATCCGCGGCGGCTATAATGTTTACCCCAGAGAAATAGAGGAAGTATTATTGACCCATCCCGCGGTGTCACTTGCCGCAGTAATCGGTATCCCCCATAAAAAGCATGGTGAAGAGATAAAGGCCTTTATCATTCTTAATGAAAATACCCAGGCAACTTCAGAAGAAATTGTCACATGGTCCAAGGAGAATATGGCCAGTTATAAATATCCCCGGGTAGTGGAAATAAGAGATGAACTGCCCCTAACCGCGACGGGTAAAGTTTTGAAACGTGAATTAAGAGGCTAATGGTGCCATTCGGATGTCAAAGCCATATCGACAATTATTTCAAGGTGTTTGTAGAGTGGTTGTTGCTCAACATCTTTTGGGATGCCAGGGTCGGACCAAGTTAACATCCTGATATTTCAGTTTATTACTTCCAAAAGAACAGATTTTCACCCTCTATATCGAACTTATTCGCATGAAAAAATGTATTATAGGTCGGGATTATTGCAGATATATTTGCGGATTTCATCCAATTCTGAATCATCACGTACAATTCGATCCCAATAATTACGGTGCCATAATTTGCCGGGGAAGGCTGTCCAACCTTGTTGTTTCACACCGGCAATGTATTTGCAGGTAGTGATAGATTTATACGCCTGGATAACACGGCCCAAAGAATCTGCCGATGTTCCGTAGGGGCGAACCTTGTGTTCGCTTGCATTAATGTTGCCGGAATCAGGGCGAACACAAGGTTCGCCCCTACGAAATTTACTTGTGTGGTGTAAAAAACGAGCCCATGAAAATGATCGGGCATAACCATAAATTCGTCCATCATCATATTGGGAAATCGGGTTGGTAATTTTTCCCAGGTGTCACAAATCATTTGCCCAGCGCTATTCAACACCATTTCTTTGTCAATTATTGTGCCAAACAAACTTTCTTGGCCCTCGGTACAAATGGTGACAAAATAGGCTCCTGTCCGTGAATAATCGTACTTTTTCCGACGCATTGAACGGCGATGATGTTTGGTTAACTTGGATGTCATGGGATTTTTAAAGGATGTGGTAGCCAATTGCTGAAGACGCAATTATCTTCATTAAATATAGGGATACGGAAGCCGTATCCCTATGATTCTATCAGTAAAATCTACGAGTTATTTATTAAACTTCCGGCAAACCGTAAAAACCTTGATTCCAAGAAAGCAGGTTAGAGCGGAATTCTACTCTTTAAGGGTGATGCTGAGCCGCCCATCTTCCAGAGTGATGTTTTCCACACCGTCGGAAAAGGATTTCCAGAAGCCGTCCGAGCCGCCAAATTCTTGAACCAGATCCACATTTTTGATACCACCCAGCCAGGCGTTGGGGATCGGTACGCCCCATAGGCTGACACCTTTCAGGGCCACCCGCGGTTTACCGTTGGAAAATCCCAACACCAGTCCCGCGCTGGCTTTGAGAGTTTTGCCGCCCAGGATGGGGAAATCCGGGTCCAATGGAATCAGCAACCTTGCGCTGGCTAAATCGTCGGACAGATGAATGGCCAGACGGTCAGCCAGATCGGTGTTTTTGGCCAACATGCCGTTGATTTCACGTTGGGTAAAGGTGATGGTCCGCTCGGCATCATCTTCGCTGTATTTTTCAGCAATGGCCTTTTTCTCTTCTTTGGAGGCACCCGAAAAAGGATCTAGCAGATTCAGTTTGGCAGTCAGCACTTTTTCTTCCTTTTGGCTCAGTTCCACCGGTTTTAACTTTTTGGGGAAAAGATAGGCGTTCATGAACCAGACGGTCAGCGCACAAGTGACAACCGCCACAGCCAAACCAATCAGAGCAGTTTTTAAGCAGCCCGATTTTTGGGGTTCTTCTTTCAATGATGATGTGTATGCATCAGCGTTCATGATTGGGTCCTTTTTAGCCATTTATAAGGAAAATTTGTCATCACTGTTTGTGTCACTGCTTAAACGCTCAAAGTTTGTTGTAGCGAAACTATGAGGTTGAGTCGTATTCATTAGACTCGAGCACGATTTGATAATTCACCAAATCTGAGTTGACGCTATTTCACCATACCTAAATGCTGGGCCGTAGCATAGGCCTGTTTGGCCAGCCGGACCGTGGCGTTGTCAATCATCCGACCATCAACGGCAACGGCGCCCAGGCCCGATTTCTGGGCCTTTTCAAAAGCGGCTAACACTTTTGTGGCGCGATCGACTTCTTCTTTTGAGGGTGAAAAAACCGTATTGATGGGGCCGATCTGGTTGGGGTGAATGGCCCATTTGCCGTCAAACCCTAAGGCACGGGACATTTTGGCCGCCTTCGTGATGGCGGCCTTATCCTTAAAAGCACCGTAAGGTGCGTCAATGGCCATAAGCCCGGCAGCTTTGGCGGCCATCACCAGGCGGCTCAATTCAAAATGCCAACGGTGGCCGGGATAGTTTTGATCATCTTCGCCATGACCGGAAATGGAGGTAAGCCCCAGACCGATGGAGGCGGAGTAGTCGGCAATACCAAAAACCAGTGTTTTTAAGCGGCTACTGGCGGCGGCAATGGCCTTGATGTTGGAGAGCCCCAGTGCTGATTCAATAATGGCTTCAATGCCGATGGGGCGCTCAAAGCCGAAGCGGCTTTCGATGCCGTCTAAAAGGCGGCTGACGCAGTGAATATCTCCGGCGTGGTCGCACTTGGGAACCACTACCGCATCGATCATGGGACCGGCGGCTTCCACCACAGTGATGAGATCCTGGTACCCAAATGGGGTGTCCAGACCATTTATTCGGACGGTGACGGTGCGGCTGTTCCAATCGATCGTTTTTAGGGAGCGAATCACATTTTCTCGGGCCAACGCCTTTTCATCCAGTGCGACACTGTCTTCAAGATCGAGCATCACCACATCGGCCGAGCTTTGGCTGGCCTTTAAATGCATCTTTTCGCTGTGGCCGGGGACCGATAAAATTGTTCTGCGTGGTATCATGCGTTTTTATCCAATATAGTTGGAGACGCTTACCTACCTGTTTTTAAACGTCTTTACAAAACCATCAGCGCTTCGATCTTATGCAAGATATCTTCTTGACTCATTCCCTGGTGAGGGATCTGCTCGGTCAGACCGCCTTCGCCTTCACGGAAACTGCCCAACCGGTCAAACCGAGGGGTAAGTCCACGTTCAAGCAGCCATGACCCGAACCGTGCACCTAGGCCGGTGTTTACATTCTGGGTTTCAACCACCAAAACAAAGGGGCTTTTACCCACACGGGAGATTGTCTCTTCGTCCACCACGTTGAGGGTCGCCTTGTTGATGAGACCGACGTTGATACCTCGTTTTCTCAGTGTTTCGACTACGTCCAGACAGCGGTAAACCATTTCGCCGTAAGTGACGATCCATCCGGCATCGCCCTGACGAATCACCTCATCCTGGCCGGGTGTAAAGGTGTAGCCGTTGCCGTAAACGGGGTTCCCTTCCACCGTTAAAAGGGTCGGCACAGCCGAGCGGGTGGTAAAGACAAACCGTAAACCCTCATCATCAAAAATACGCTGCAACAGAGCTTTTAGCTGCAGCCCATCGGCAGGATAATAGAGCCGGGTGGCGTCGCCCTGGGGCAGGCCGTTGGCGGCGAAAAAGTTGTTGATCCCAAAATGGCAAGTGTTGTCGGCCATGTCATCAACCCCGGAATGGGAAAAATGGGCCAGGACATTGGCTTTGTTAAGCCGTGCCATGGTGATCTCAGAAATCACCATCTCCATAAAAGCGGCAAAGGTACCAAAGATGCCTTGCTTTCCTTTTTCGGCGCCAAAACCGGCGGCAACACTGAAATTGTTACGTTCCATGATTCCTGCGTTGACATATACTTCGGGGTGATTTTTACGGATATGGTGCAGGCCACAGGAGCCTTCAAGATCGGAATCGACCACCAAGACCTTGGATTTGGGGTCGTCTGTTTTATCTAAAATATCGCAGATAAATTTGCCGAAATTATCTCGGTTTTTCGACTTCTCCGGGGAACTGCCCTGATAAGAAGCGGCCGGCGAAGAGGATGCGGCGCTCTCTTTGAGCATCGCCACGGCCTCAGTTAACTGCCGCGCTTCAAGGTATTCAATGGCAAAATTGACAGGAATAACATCGTGGCCTTTGGGAACCCCTTCAATGCCGGGCACGCCAACCGCCATTTTACGCCGATTGACCAACGCTACCGGTCCGGGTGTTGCCACAGCCTGACAGATGCGTTGATAGAGCAGGGTCAGATTTTCGCCGTCATCCGCATCAACGGTTAATCCGTGTCCGGAAAGTGTTTGGGCCACGTCAAACCCCGGCATGTAGTCGCTGGGATGTCCGGCGATGGTGACGTTGTTGTCATCAATCAACAGTTTGACATTGAGCTTTTGGGCCACCGCATAGCGGGCCGCTTCGGCATCGCCGCCTTCCTGCTGGGAGCCTTCGCTGCCAAGCATGAGAACGGCTTTGTCCGGATTGGCGGCGGCCACGCCGTTGATAAAGCTCCACATATGGCCCAAACGTCCAGAACTGAAAAAGATGCCGGCTTCATCCAGCCGTTCGGGATGACCGTAAAGTCCATGACCGAATTCGCGATAGTGCAGTAGTTTTTCAACGGAAAAAAAGCCATTTAAAACCGCCATGAGGTATTGCACTGCCACCCGATGACCGGCCTCATCGTAAAAGACCGGATAGATCGGTGCGCCGCCTTTGATAAGGCCATCGGCAATGAGGATTTCCGGGACAATATCGTAGGCGCCGCCTGTATGACCGCCCAAGCCCTTGGTGTTGGCAAATGCGGTAAAGAAAATGATGGCATCTCGCGCCAACTGGATGTTTTGGCTTAAGTGATCCTGCTGATCCTGTGACAGTTCGGACTGGTTGGAGTCTAAAACGCACGGTTCATAGCGGTCAAGGGCAATGGGGAAGGTCATAATGGCTCCGTTAATGGGCTAAGCTTAAGCTAAAAAAGTGTCGATGGGGGTATAATCCATTCCAAAAGCATCGGCAACGCCTTTATAGGTGATCTTGCCATCAATAATGTTAATGCCTTTGGCGATTTCCGGATTTTGCCGAGCCGCTTCCAGATAGCCCTTGTTGGCAATATCCATGGCGTAGGGCAGGGTGGCGTTGGAGAGTGCCGCCGTGGACGTTTGGGAAACAGCGCCGGGCATATTGGCAACACAGTAGTGTACAATACCATCCACCTCATAGATCGGTTCGTCGTGGGTGGTGGCTTTGGAGGTTTCAAAACAGCCACCCTGATCAATGGCCACATCCACAATCACGGAACCAGGTGCCATCAGACCGAGCATTTCGCGGGTGATCAGTTTGGGGGCCTTGGCACCGGGGATTAAAACCGCACCTACCACCAGATCAATTTCGGGCAGAAGTCTGCGAATAACATCCGGACCTGATTTGAGGGTAAAACAGTTGGGAGGCATCACATCCGAAAGGTAGCGTAGGCGCTCCAGGCACATATCAAGCAGATAAACCTTGGCGCCCAATCCGCAGGCCATTTTCGCAGCCTGGGTACCCACAACCCCACCGCCGATTACCATAACGCTACCAGGGCTAACGCCGGGTACGCCGCCTAGTAGGACGCCTTTACCGCCGTATGTTTTCTCCAGATATTTGGCGCCTTCCTGAACCGCCATACGCCCGGCCACTTCACTCATGGGGGTGAGCAAGGGCAGGGTGCCATCTGTTTTTTCAACAGTTTCATAGGCAATGGAGACAGCCCCGGACTCCTGCAGAGCTTTGGTTAAAGTCCCATCGGCGGCAAAGTGAAAATAGGTAAAAAGAATTTGGCCTTTTCGAATCAGCGGGAATTCCTGGGGCAGCGGCTCCTTGACTTTGCGGATCATATCGCAGGTATCGTAAACCGCTTTGGCTGATGGCAGGATTGTAGCCCCGGCCGCGGTATATTGGTCGTCGGTGAACCCGGAGCCCATACCTGCAGTTGTCTCCACAAACATTTCATGGCCGTTGGCCACGGTTGCTTCTACTCCACCCGGGGTCATTGAGACCCTGTTTTCACGGACCTTGATTTCTTTAAGAACGCCAATCTTCATGATGATCTCCTTAATTGTAATATAAATATGGTTGATTGGATGCGTTTATTCTTCCAGGGTAATCCATTCCACACGTACTTTAGAATGTTTGCTCAATGTTATTTGTACCATTGTTGGAGCGGTTCCCATCCGAGGGAGTGATGCACTGCCCGGATTGAGGTAGCGTACGCCATTACGGATCTCATCGGCCGTCCGATGGGTGTGGCCCGAAATGAAAACATCCACATTCGACGCCTCCGGCTGAAGATCCAAGCGGCTTAAATCGTGGCGGATGTAAAAACGGGTTCCCTTAATATCAATCATCTCTTCGGTGGGGAGATTTTTAAAGGCGGGATTCATATCCATATTGCCTCGAACCGCAATGACTCGGCCCAGCTTTTTGAGGGCCGAAAAAGTGCTGGGGGTATCAATATCACCAGCGTGCAGGATGATATCCGCTTTTCTTAAATTCTCAATTAATACTTTCGATAAGTGACCATGAGTATCTGAAATAATGGCAATATGATAGTTTGAATTTTGATTCATTAAAAGGGTTGTCCTGCCCCGGTGGATCGTTGTTGAAATTGACCATTGCTTTCTTAATCCTTCGATCTATAGCCAAAAAAGAGGTCTGGCGCAAGGGTTAGCAGGGTCGAAACAAGCTATTTCTTACGGGGAGTACTGTTTTTATTTGGAATGGAAATCTCGAGGCTATTCGTCGTCCGTACCGGTCACGCGTCGGCGAAGTTTTTTGACGCGGCCACGGTTTTTTTTATTATTGAGTCGTCGTTTGCGGGATGACCTGGGTGGGGCGGTTTTATGCCTCTTTCGAGGAGGCTTGGCCGCTAACCGGAGCAGATTTTTTAACCGATCCAGAGCATCTTCCCGATTTTGATGTTGGCTGCGAAAACGATGGGCCGTAATGATGAGATCCCCGGTGCGGGTCAGGCGACTGCCAGCTATGTCTATGAGTCGTTGTCGTACCGCTTTGGGTAGATCTTCGTTTTCGGTGACGTTAAACCGTAGCTGTACAGCAGTCGCGGATTTGTTGACATGTTGTCCACCGGGACCGGGCGCGGTGATAAACGACCACTGCAGGCTCTTTTCCTGAATCACTATATTCGGTGTAATTTCAATTAAACGATTTGACATGGGAATCCATTTTATACGATACGCAAAATTGCACTTTAACGAACGGTGCTTAAACTCAAGAGATACCATTTTTATGCCACATAACCTTTAGAATGTAAAAGCAACGATGCCTGAACTGCCCGAAGTCCAAACCGTTGTGAATGATTTGATCGCCGCAGATCTGGTGGGTGAGTCCATTGCAGGTGGTCAGGTCTATTGGCCCAAAACCATTGCAACGCCATCGGTTACGCGATTTATGCGTCGCATCAAAGGTGCCGTCATTGAGCAAATCAGTCGCCGGGCCAAATATATTGTCATTGGTTTAAGCACGTCGGAGACACTACTGATCCATTTGCGAATGACCGGGCATCTTTACTTTTATGGGCCGGAGCATCGTCCCCAAAAGCATGAGCAGGTGGTTTTTACGCTTCAATCGGGCCGCCGACTGATCTTTTATGACCCCCGCAAATTTGGACGTATCAATTTGACGTCAACACCTGAGACGATCCTGGATCGTTTAGGGCCGGAACCGTTGTCAGCAGGTTTCACAACAGCAGTCTTGGCCCGGCGTTTAGGTGCTCACAAACGGATGCTAAAGCCGCTTTTGTTGGATCAGCATTTTATCGCGGGCTTGGGGAACATCTACGTAGACGAAGCATTATGGGAGAGCCATCTGCATCCCTTAAGACGATCTCATACACTGGAGCCCAAAGAGATCGCCACGCTTTACCGATCCATTCGCAAAGTGTTGCGCAAGGGGCTGAAAAATGGTGGGACAACCCTGGGGCGGGGTGGCACCACTTTCTATTCCGCCTCAGGGAAAAAGGGCCGCAACCGACAGGCGTTAAAGGTCTTTCGACGGAAAGGGGAGAGTTGTCCCCGCTGTAATACCACCATTGAACGGTTGCAGGTGGGTCAGCGAAGTACCTTTATCTGTAACCGATGCCAGCACTAATCCGGAAATTGTATAGAATTTCGCCCTAAAATATGAGGCGTAATTAAATCGGTGTGAATCATGAAAGCGGCAAGTTGATTTGACCTTTCACAACAGGTTGACTACATTGAATAAAGCGACAACATGGAGACCGCTACCCTTAGGCACGAGGCGCGATGTATATTGCTCAAACCAATTTGATGGGTTCTCCCCGCTGGGCGATTCGGGAATCTTACCCCGATCAAAAGGGCTACCGCTTTCGTAACCTGCTGATATTGAGGCGTCAACCCTGGGAGTATATTACTTACCCTGGCGGAAACGCCTTTTATGTGGAGGAAGGGGTGACGGACACTTTGGCCGGGCAAGGTGTAGATATCCGCGATGAGGAGTTGGAGGATATATTCTGGCCCTTTGTTGATCCGGTGGTTAAACGGGCCGTGGGTGCTTTTCGGGATCGTTCCAAAACTGTTGGAAAACCGATGGATCGAGCCCAGAAAAATCGGTTGCAACTTGCCACGCCGCTCTTTGATAAACGTCGAATCTTATATCTGCGGACCGGCCGGCCGGATCAACGGGGTGTGGGTCGAATACCGCCGATTTTGCTAAAGTGGTTGCGTAATAAGTCGCGGGATGAAATAGAGCAGCGCTTTGTGACCATGGAGCAGGTCTTAAAAGCCCATGAAATCAAAACCTATGTTTATGTGATTTTTAACGTGCAATCCTGTTTGGAATCGGAGATGGCCAGAAGGGCTCCTGAGCTGTTTGATCAGACGGTTCTTGATGAACATTTTGTTAAAACTCTGTGTCGATTCAATCAGGATGAGACTTTTTGGGGCGAAAACACCGCTGAGAACTCAGAATTGAATGTTTACTTGAAACGGTACGTCACCTACTTTTTTGATCACGATTTTTCCAGCGGCGGTTATCTGAATGAGGAATTACGGGCTTTTATCAATCGGCATCGGGCCTATCGACCGGGTGCGCGTAAATCAACCGCTGTTGCACCCGAGGCGATGAGTGACGTCTTTGAGCTGGATTACAAGGTGTTAAAGGCAATGACCAAGCGGGGCTTGACGACCCTTTATCGGCGACTGGCTCAACAGCATCATCCGGATAAAGGTGGTGATCCGGGAAAGTTTGTCAAATTAACTGAAGCGTACCAGACGCTACTTAATCAGATATGATATGAATATAAATTGTTAAAAAACAGATGAATAGAGTTGAAATATAAATAAATACATTGATTAATGGATAAGCAATAGGAGCAGAAATGGAACTTGAAAAAGCAATCGTGACGGCATTGGATTATGAGGTTCGGATTCGTGACCTATACTTGAATTTAGCCGAAAAAACCCAAAATGATGAGGGCCAGGCACTCTTTACCGCGTTGAGGGATGATGAGCAGCGTCATGTGGATTATCTGACCCACCTGCTGGATCAGTGGCATCAAGAGGGTACGGTGGCCAACGATGATCTGGCAACCGCTATCCCTTCGAAAGCGCAGATCGAAAAATCACTTGAAAAACTACAGCCGGTAGCAAACCGCGATGACC
>RCNE010002869.1_pt1 | contig 11841 bp, 12 predicted proteins | sample 2041361 | NCBI WGS metagenome assembly RCNE01 (sample SAMN09708229, study PRJNA481090) | Marine sediment metagenome, whole genome shotgun sequencing project.
TGGCATCTGGCGGCTGGGAGCTGGCAGCTTCGGTCGGGCTGGCAGCTGGTGGCTGGTCGCTGGCGGCTCCAAGTCCTGCCTCTTGGGCCCATCCATCGAGGACCGCTTCGACCGTCGACTGCGACGCTTTCGCCCTTGCTGCAGCGGAGCGCTCGAAGAGCCAAACGGGCGCACCATGTCTCTGCGACAGCAGGGCGGCGCCTGCCAGGTCCGGCGTCATCGTGACCTCTTCTTCGTAGGTCTTCCGAATGAGGAAGCATTCTCGACAGATTCGACGTCGGCGTTCTTCGCCCGGGTCGGCTGCTGCTGGGGAGCGGGAGTGGCCTTCTCGGCAAATGATGCGAAGCCCGGCCCTTGTCTCATTGGACGCCCGAATACAGAGACTCTGTGCGAGAGCGGTCGCTGTTCCGCTTGTCCGTGGTTCTGCCACGCCGCGACCAGCCAGGCGACGACACCGAACAGCACGACGACGTAGGCGATGGTGATGATCTTCGTAAACGGAGCGGGATCAGAAGTGACGAACAGATTCGGGATCGCGAGGAAGAAGGCGAACATCAGGCCGAGGAAGACAGCAGCTCCGAGCGTCGCGAGCGGCCATGAGATCGGTCGGATGCCGGCGAACGCTTCGTGATCGGCCACTTCATCCTCCTCTCGTAGAACGCGATTCTACGCCGAGTGTGTTCGCCGCAATGCATGGAGGAATCCCGTACCGTGAGCGAAGCTTGGGCGCTGTGTCTTGGACTGCAGATCTGGCAACGGCATCGTTCGTCGGCGTCCTACGCTTCTGCACATGTCGTCCTCCCCCCAAGTGCTCGTCGTCGGCGGTGGCCCGGGTGGAGCTTCGGCTGCCTTCTGGCTCGCCAGAAATGGCATCGATGTGACACTCGTCGAGAAGAAGCACTATCCCAGGGAGAAGGCCTGCGGCGACGGCCTGACCCCGAGAGCGGTTCGCCAACTCGTCGACATGGGCTTCGACTTCGATCGGCCGGATGTTCATCGCGTCGTCGGACTCCGGTCCTATGCCGGGGACGTGATGCTCGAGATGCCGTGGCCGGAGCACTCCATCTATCCGAATTGGGGAGCGACGCTCCGCCGTGCTGATCTCGATGGTCGTGTGGCCGCCCTTGCGGAAGCCGAAGGCGCCACAGTTCTCCAGGGCGTTGAAGCCGTCGCCGTCGTCGATGACGGCGACCTTGTCTCGGTCGAGCTTCGACGACAGGGTGAGGAGACGGAGGTTGTCACTCCGGACTACGTGGTCGTCGCCGACGGGTCGCTATCTCGCTTCGGCCGACACCTTGGCACACATCGGCGCCGCGACTACCCGTTCGGCCTTGCTGTGCGCGGATACTGGGAGAGTCCGAATTCGACGGACGGGTACATCGAGAGCCAACTCGACATCCGGGATCGAGAGGGTCGAGCGATGCCCGGGTACGGCTGGGTGTTCCCCATGGGGGACGGGACCATCAACGTCGGAGCCGGACTCGTCTCGACGTTCAAGGGTTGGAAGGACATCAACACGAGCCGGATCCTCGATGCCTATCTCGCGGAGCTTCCCGAGCACTGGCAGACCGACGTCGATCCGATCGCTCGCCCGATCGGGGGAAAACTCCCGATGGCATTCTCCGTCGGTCCGAAGACCGGCCGCAATTGGGTATTGGTCGGTGATGCCGCGGGAGCTGTCAATCCCTTCAATGGTGAGGGAATCGACTACGCGTACGAAACCGGTCGCCTTGCGGCCGGAGTCATCTCCGAGGCGCTGGCGACCGGTGATTCGGCGATGCTGGCCACATACGACGGGGCACTCGACGACGAGTACGCCGCGTATCACCGCGTCGCACGGATCTTCGTCTCAGCGATCGGGAATCCGACGGTGATGCACACCCTCACAACGGTCGGTTTGCGTTCGCGGCCACTCATGGAGTGGGTGCTGAAGGTGATGGCGAACCTCCTCGAACCTGAAGAGCGAGGAATGGCAGAGAAGGTCTACGGCGCGATCGAGAAGGCAGTTGATCTTCCGGGCCTTCGACGGATCAAGGCGTAGACAGAAGCGAACAGTGAACAGCCGCCAGCCGGAAGGGGTGCCGTCAGCTGTGCGCTGTTCGCTGTCTGCTCGTTCGAGCCGCAGAAGCCGCGAGAGCGGCTCGCCAGATCATCATGACGAGTCCGTTGAAGGCGATCCCGGTCAGGATGAAGGTCGAAGAGACCTCGATGCCGAGGAACCATCCGCGAAGGAACGCAGCCAGCGGCGTCGCCACAACCGTGGCCAGCAGGATCTTCCAGACCGACGACGGTCGCGTGAGTGTCGTCGTTGAGAAGGCATCGAACCACGGGGCAACGACGGCCCAGGCGATCAGCGTTACGAGCACAGTGACGAACATCCGCCAGTAGGCGTCGAGTGTGTGATGTGTGGCGAAGCCCAGGATCGTGACGATGGCCAACACGACGATATCGCCGATGATGGCCCAACGAAGCAGAGAACGGTCGGCGAATTGAGGCATGCGGTGGAGAGTAGGGGAGCCGTCGGCCCAGCTGTGAGGCGTGAGGCGTGAGCCATGAGCCTTGGGCCTTGAGGGACCGCCTGCCTTGCCTACAACTCTCGGCTCATGGCTCGCAGCCCACGACTCTTCGAGTCCTGAGACCCCGGTCGTGGTGTTGGGCAAGGCGCATGACAGTCCGTAGACTCTCGCCACGTACATGGATCTTCTCGCGTATCTCCCGATCGCCCTGATGTTCATCCTCGGACTTGTGTTCGCGGTGGCCGCCATGTGGATGTCGTGGCGGGTACAACCCGACACCCGAGAAGCTCGCTCCATACGAGTGCGGCATCGTCCCCCTCCAGGAACCGGTCCAGCGGTTCCCTGTGAAGTTCTATCTCGTCGCCATGCTGTTCGTGATCTTCGACGTTGAGATCATCTTCCTCTTCGCCTGGGCGGTTCGCATGGACGAGTTCGGCTGGGCAGGAATCGCCGCCGTCGGGATCTTCATGCTCCTCCTCATCGAGACGCTCGGCTATGTGTGGAAGCGGGGAGCCCTCGATTGGAACGTCGCTCACCGGGCGCGTTACCGCAGAGTCGTTGCGCCCGACTCACAGGTCGAGGAGGCCGCCTGATGGCAGGCGAAGTCGACAATCCGAGTTTCCTGCTCACCACACTCGATAAGGGTGTCAGTTGGACGAGAACCCGGTCGATGTGGCCGGCGACGTTCGGCCTCGCCTGCTGCGCCATCGAGATGATGGCCACCGGTGCAGCGCACCACGATCTCGCTCGATTCGGGATGGAGGTGTTCCGTGCATCTCCGCGCCAGGCCGACTTGATGATCGTCGCCGGACGGCTCTCGCAGAAGATGGCCCCCGTTCTTCGCCAGGTCTACGACCAGATGGCGGAACCGAAGTGGGTCATCTCCATGGGAGCTTGCGCGTCAACAGGTGGCATGTTCAACAACTACGCCCTCGTGCAGGGTGTCGACGAGATCGTTCCGGTCGACGTCTACGTGCCCGGATGCCCGCCCGGGCCCCAGTCTCTGATGCACGGGATCCTGACGCTTCAGGACAAGATCATGGCCGGAGAGATCCGGCGTTCGACTGGACTTCTGTGATGACCGAAGAGACGACACCTCAAGAAGAGCCACAGGAGATGGACGACCCTGCCGTGGAAGCCGTTGCCCGAGTTCTCCCGGACGATCCGATCCTTGCCGGACTTGCTGAATCCTTCCCGAGCGTTGAGTTCACGTCGTTCGAGCCGATCACCGGACCGCGCCAGGACACGGCGCACGTATCGCGGGATGAGATCACTTCCTTCGTTGAAGCTGTGAAGGACGTCGGATTCGAGACGTTCATCGACGTCACCTCTGTGGATCATCTCAACCGCGATCCGCGTTTCGACGTCGTGATCAATCTCCTCTCGATGAAGCACACGAAACGGCTGCTCGTCAAGGTCGGTGTGCCCGGTGATGATGCAACAACGCCCTCGATCACGTCGATCTATCCGGGAGCGAACTTCTACGAGCGTGAAGTTTGGGATCTGATGGGAATCGCATTCGAGGGTCACCCGGATCTCACGCGGATCGTTCTTCCCGACGAGTGGGTCGGGCATCCGCTGCGCAAGGACTACAGCGTCGGCTCAGTGCCGGTGCAGTTCAAAGGATCACACAAGTCGTCATGAGCGATACGCCAAACAACGTCGAGGGCGACGCCCAGGCACCGACGCTCGAGCCGCAGGCCGGTTCGGGTGACGGGGGATTGGATGCCGCCGAACGGCGGCGGGCTCACGACGTCTGGGTGGCTGGCACCGAGGAACCGGACTGGATCGCCAACGCCACCGACGAGGGCGCTCAGGAACTGCTGCCCCGTGACTTGGATCCCGCCCTCCAGATCCAGCGCGGCATAGCGGTCGACGATGACTTCGTCGACGAGCCGACGATCATCGAGGATGAGCGTCAGATTCTCAACATGGGTCCGCAGCACCCGGCGACGCATGGCGTCCTTCGGCTGCACCTCGAACTCGATGGCGAGACGATCCGTCGTGTCAAGCCCATCATCGGCTACCTCCACACCGGCATGGAGAAGACCGCCGAGGAGCTGACGTACATGCAAGGCGGCACGAACGTCACCCGCATGGATTACCTGTCGCCGCTGAACAACGAACTCTGCTACTCGCTCGCAGTCGAGCAACTCCTCGGCGTTGAGATCCCACCTCGGGCCCAGGCGATCCGGGTCTTGATGACCGAACTCAATCGGATCGCGAGCCACCTCATCTGGGTCGCGACGTTCGGGATGGACATCGGCGCTCTCTCGATGATGATCTACGGGTTCCGAGATCGGGAAGCGATCCTCGCCTTCTTCGAGAAGGTCACCGGGCTTCGGATGAATCACAACTACATCCGTCCCGGCGGTGTCGCTGCCGATCTCCCGGAGGGTTGGGAAGAGGACATCGACGGGATCTTCGACGTCGTCGGTGCCGGACTCGACGACTACGAGGATCTCCTCAATCAGAACCCGATCTTCCTCGATCGGACCCGGGGCGTTGGTGTCATCACCCCCGAGGAAGCACAGGCATACGGCGTTACGGGACCCGCTGCCAGAGCCTCCGGTGTGAACTTCGATCTTCGGAAAGCATTTCCATACAGCGGGATCGAGCAGTACGAGTTCGACGTTCCGCTCGGGAAGCACGGAGACACGCTCGACCGCTACCTCGTCCGCATGGAGGAGATGCGCCAGTCGATCCGCATCGTCGCACAGGTCCTCGAGACGATGCCCCCGGGCGACTATCGCACCGACGATCGCAAGGTCACACCGCCCCCACGCAAACGCATCGACGAGTCGATGGAAGCGTTGATCCACCACTTCAAGCTCTTCACCGAAGGATTCAAGGCGCCGGCGGGCGAGGTGTATCAGGCAGTTGAATCGCCGAGAGGCGAGCTCGGTATGCATCTCGTGTCGAAGGGCGGCTCGAAGCCGTGGCGCCTCCACGCACGGACACCGTCGTTCGCGATCGTGCAAGCCCTGCCTGTGATGCTGACCGATCAGATCGTCCCGGACGTCATCGCGACCTTGGCGTCGCTCGACCCAGTGTTGGGAGACGTCGACCGATGATCAACCACTGGAGCCACGAGAATCAGGGGCGGGCCAAAGAGCTCCTCGAGCGCTACCCCGAGAAGCGGTCCGCCGTGATGCCGCTGCTGTATCTCGCCGCATTCGAGCACGGACACGTCACCAACGATGCAATGCGCGAGGTTGCCGAGTTGACCGGCCTCACTTCCGCCCAGGTGCAGGCGGTCGCATCGTTCTACACCATGTACAAGCGCGAGCCGGTCGGCAAGTACCTCGTGTCGGTGTGCACCTCCATCTCGTGCTACCTGCGTGGCGCGGACGCCGTGCTCGAAGCGATCGAGGAGGAGACCGGAGTCCTCGACGGTGAGACGACCCCCGACGGCAAGATCTCTGTCGAGCACGTCGAGTGTTCCGGAGCATGCGGTGGCGCACCGGCCGTGTCGGTGAACTGGGAACTGGTCGAGGGACTCGAACCCGACAAAGCCAGGGATCTCATCAAGTGGCTACGCGACGCGGAACCCTCGGTCATCTTCGGAGACGAGATGCAGATGCTCTTTGGCGGCCAGCAGTCATTCGACTGGGGCCCCAAAGAGACCGAAGGCGCGATCGTAGCGCTGCCAGCATTTGCCCCCTACGGAACGGTAGGGGGCGAGAAATGACGGAGAAGATCCTTCTCGCTCGTATGGAAGCGCATCCCTCCGACTCGCATACGCTCGCGCGATACGTCGACACCGGCGGGTACGCAACGCTGCGCAGGGCCCTCAAGTCGATGGCTCCCGAAGAGGTCACGGCCGAAGTCAAGGCGTCGAACATCCGCGGCCGGGGCGGGGCGTCGTTCCCAACTGGCGTGAAGTGGGGCTTCCTGCCGCCGGATACGCGGCCCCGGTACCTCGTCGTCAACGGTGACGAGTCCGAGCCGGGCACGTTCAAGGATCGGATGTTGCTCGAGCGCGACCCACATCAACTGGTCGAAGGGATCGCACTGTCCGCTTTCGCTCTCGACGTGCAGCACGCCTTCGTGTACATCCGCGGCGAGTACCCGAAGCCCGCACGTCGCCTCCAGCGGGCGATCGACGAGGCCTACGAGGCCGGATACCTGGGAGAGAACATCCTCGGATCCGGATTCGGTCTCGACGTCACCGTCCACCTCGGTGCCGGTGCATACATCTGCGGCGAGGAGACGGCGCTGTTGTCGAGTCTCGAAGGACGGCGCGGTGAGCCCCGGCTCAAGCCGCCGTTCCCGGCCATTGAAGGTCTCTACTCGAAGCCGACGATCGTCAACAACGTCGAGACGATCTCGAACGTCCCCTGGATCGTCGAAAACGGCGGAGCGAAATACGCCGCAATCGGTCCCGAAACCTCATCTGGTACTCGTGTGATGTCCCTGTCCGGTCATCTGAAGAAGCCGGGCGACTACGAAGTCGTCGCTGGGATCAGCTGGCGAGAACTCATCTACGAGGTCGGCGGCGGGATCCGTGACGACCGGGACCTCAAGGCGTGGGTGCCCGGCGGTGCCTCGGCTCCGTGGTTCGTTCCGGCCGAGCATCTCGACACTCCTGTCACCATCGACGACATCGCGAAGCAAGGCTCCATGATCGGATCCGGCGCCGTCATCGTGATGGACGACTCCACGAACGTGGTGGGCGCTGCCCATCGCCTGGTCCGCTTCTTCTCCCACGAGTCGTGCGGACAGTGCACCCCCTGCAGAGAGGGCACGACGTGGCTCGAGCGCATCCTCCTACGAATCCTCGACGGATACGGTCGACCGGAAGACATCGGTCTCCTGCTCGACGTGTCCGACAACATCAGCCCCGGACTGACCTGGCCGCCCGCGATGACGACGATCTGTCCGCTTGGTCCGTCGGCGACCGCTCCGGTTGTTTCGATCATGAAGTACTTCCGTGACGAGGTGGAAGCGATGATCACCGGCGCGCCGATCACCATCGGGGAGGTGTCCCGTGGCTGAGGAACGGTCCACCGTGACGATCAATCTCGACGGCGTGGACGTCGAGGTCGAATCCGGTCAGACACTTATCGACGCTGCTCAGATGGCCGGGACGTACATCCCACGCTTCTGTTACCACCCCCGTATGAATGCGGTCGGTCTCTGTCGATCGTGCCTCGTCGAGGTCGAAGGGCCGCGTGGCACGGCACTCGTCCCGTCCTGCACGATGCCGGTCGGGGACGGGATGATCGTTCACACGCAGTCCGAGGTGGCGAAGAAGGCTCAGGCGGGTGTCCTCGAATTCCTGCTCATCAACCATCCGCTCGACTGCCCGGTCTGCGACAAGGGCGGCGAGTGTCCTCTTCAGGATCAGGCGTTCGCGTTCGGCGCCGGCGAGACCCGCTTCGTCGAAGAGAAGAGACACTTCGAGAAGCCGATCGAGATCTCCGATCTCGTCCTCCTCGACCGCGAACGCTGCATCTTGTGCGCGCGGTGCACCCGTTTCTCCGACGAGATCTCCGGCGATCCCCTCATCGAGTTCAAGGATCGCGGAAACTACGTTCAGGTCATCACGTTCCCGGACGAGCCGTTCGCCTCCTACTTCTCGGGCAACACCGTTCAGATCTGCCCGGTTGGGGCGCTCACGGCGAAGCCCTACCGATTCAAGGCTCGCCCATGGGACATCGAGGCCGTCGAATCTGTCTCTCTGGTCGACGCCGTCCACTCGAAGATCTCTGTACAGACGAGCCACAACGAGATCATCCGCATCTACGGCGTCGACAACGATGCCACGAACCACGGATGGCTCTCCGACAAGGATCGCTTCGTCCACGATCACGGTCAGTCCGAAAGCAGACTCACCACGCCGCTCGTCAAAGAAGACGGCGAATTCCGCGAAGCGTCCTGGGCCGAGGCAATCGCTGTCGTTGCGGAGCGGCTCGGTTCGTTCGAAGGCGACAAGGTCGCCGGTATCGGAGGTGCGCGATCGACCAACGAGGATGCGTTCGCCTTCTCGAAGTTCATGCGATCCGCCATCGGATCTCCACATCTCGACGCCCAGCTTGGTGACGGGCTCGATCCTGTGTTCGCTGCAGCTGTCACGCCACGCGCAGAGATCAATGACCTCGAGACGGCGAAGACGATCCTGTTGTGGGGACCGGACCTGAAGGAAGAACTCCCGGTTCTCTATCTGCGTGTTCGCCGGGCGGCTACGGAGCTCGGTGCCAACCTCGTGGTCATTCACCCACGACACACCGGACTCGACGACGTTGCGACCCACACGATCCGTTACAAGCCGGGCACGGGATCGGAACTGCTTCGCAAGTTCGCAGCAGGTGATGGTGAGTACGCGGACGCTCGCGAGTCGCTCGGCGAGGGGCCCGTCGTGGCGCTCGTCGGCCGCACGGGACTTACCGAAAATCGGGACCTCGCAGAGGCGGTCGCCGCGTTCGCTCTGGAACTCCCGGAAGCCAAGATCCTGCCGCTGATGCGCCGAGGCAACGTCTTTGGCGCTCTCGACATGGGTGTCGCTCCGACCCTGCTGCCGGGCCGGGTTGCGATCGACGACGAAGCCGGTCGAGCAGCCCTTGAAGAACACTGGGGACCACTCCCCGCAGGGGCAGGCCTCGACACGGCTGGCATCCTCGAAGGACTCGCCGGCGGCGAGCTCGGCGCTCTCGTCCTCAACGGTGCCGACCCGGTTCGGGACTATCCAGTCCCGTCGATCGCCGCTGCGGCACTCGATGCGGCTGAGTTCGTGGTGTCGTTCGAGATGTTCATGTCAGATTCCGCCGCCTACGCCGACGTGATCCTTCCTGTCGCCGGTCTCGGCGAGGTCGAGGGCACCGCCACCAACCTCGAGGGGCGAATCCAGAAGGTCAGTCGCATCATTCCGCCGGCCGGTATGTCCCGCCCGGTGTGGTCGATCCTCGACGATCTGGCCACAACGATGGGAACCGAACTCGGTGCGGCATCGCCGGAAGCGGTCGCAGCCGAGATCACCCTCGTCGCGCCCGCCTATGGCGGCGTCGGCTGGGATCGACTGTCGTGGGGCGAAGATCGTGAAGGGCTGGTTCTGCCTGGACCGGAGGGCACGCAGCCGCTCCAGCACACGCCTACCGATCGAGGTGTTCCCGTTACATCCGGGCACCGTGTTCTCCACACGGCCCGTGTTCTCTACGACGATGGCGTCATGGTGCGCCACAGCTCCGGCATCTCGGGCCTCGCGTCCCGTGGGGCTGCCTACCTCCATCCGAGGGATGCATCAGTGCTCGCCGTCACCGAAGGGGACGAGATTGCGATCACGATGGACGGCGAAGTCAGACTTCCTGTTGTGATCGACCCGAGTCTCGTCGAAGGCACCGTTTACGTGCCGTTCAACCTCGCCGAGACAGCGGGTCTCGGCGCGGTCGGAACCTTGCGCATCGATGCCGTCCGGGGAGGTGATGGCTGATGGGTGAGTTCGTCGAAGCGGCGATCAAGGTCATCATCGCGTTCGCATTCCTCTTCACGTCCGTGCTGCTCCTCGTCTGGGCTGAGCGGCGGATCGTTGCCTTTATGCAGAACCGCCTCGGACCCGAAAGAGCCGGACCGTTCGGCATGCTGCAGACGCTCGCCGATGGGCTCAAGCTGATGGTCAAAGAATCGATGACGCCGCGCAAGGCAGAGGTCCTGCTCTACCTCGCGGCCCCGGTCATGGCGTTGATCCCCGCTCTGCTGATCTTCCTCGTCGTTCCTATCGGAGCACCGATCACCATCGGGGACACGACCTACACGCTGCAGGTCACCGATCTCAACATCGGAGTGCTCTACTTCCTGGCCCTCTCGTCGATGGCCGTATACGCCATCACGCTCGCCGGTTGGTCGTCTGGATCGAAGTACCCGTTGCTCGGCTCAGTTCGTGCATCCGCACAGATGATCTCCTACGAAGCAGCGATCGGACTCGCTCTCGTTCCCGTCATCATGTTCACGGGAACGACCTCGCTCGCCGGAATCGTCGAGGCTCAGGGTGCGACCTACTTCGGCTTCCTCCCGGCATGGAACATCGTTCTGCTCCCATCGTTCGTGGTCTTCATGATCGCGGCGTTCGCGGAGACGAACCGTGCGCCTTTCGACCTCGTCGAGGCCGAGCAAGAGATCGTCGGCGGGTTCCACACCGAGTATTCCGGATTCCGGTTCGCACTGTTCTTCCTCGCCGAGTACATCAACCTGTTCACGATGTCTGCCCTCGCCGTCACCTTCTTCCTCGGTGGATGGAATGGGCCTGTCTTCGGGCCGACCGTTCTTCAGTGGTTCCTGCCCGTCATGTGGTTCCTCCTCAAGACGTTCGCCATGGTGTTCCTCTTCATCTGGGTCCGCGGCACACTCCCCAGGATGCGCTACGACCAGTTGATGGCACTCGGCTGGAAGCGTCTCATCCCGGTCTCGCTGGCGTGGATCATCCTCTCCATGGTCGCCGTGGGGATCCGTCGATTCGGATTGCCATGGGCATGAGGGGAGTGACGCAATGAGCTTCATCGGAGACCTCTTGGGCCCCTGGAAGGGCTTCGCGGTGACATTCCGCCAGATGTTCAAGCCGAAGGTGACGACGCGGTATCCGAAGGACAAGCGGGTCAAGCCGCAGCGATTCCACGGGCGACACGTGCTGAACCGGTATCCGGACGGCATGGAGAAGTGCATCGGGTGCGAGCTGTGCGCGGGTGTCTGCCCGGCCAGTTGCATCTACGTGCGCGGCGCCGACAATCCGCCGGATGAACCGGTGAGCCCGGGGGAGCGCTTCGGATTCGTCTACGAGATCAACATGCTGCGATGCATCTTCTGCGGCCTGTGCGTCGAGGCATGCCCAACCGAAGCGATCACGATGACGCACCTCTTCGAGATGTCCGTCACCGATCGTGACGAGGGGATCTTCACCAAGGACTCACTGCTTGTCGACCCGGATGGGACGCCGAACCATCCACTTCCGGATACGCCGCTGATCGACCTCAACGAACTCACACTCGGTGACGGCTGGTTGCGAGCCACCTCGTCATCCGGGCGAGCCGCCTTCGAAGGCATCGAAGCCTGGAGTCCCAGCGCCAGGATGGGCGGCATGGCTCCAGCAGAGAAGGCCCAGGAGAGCGACGAGCTACCAGCCACCAGCCACGAGCAAGAGTCAGAGGAGGAGTCCTCATGACTTCCCGTACTTGCTACTTGCTACTTGCTACTTGCTACTCGTCGGGCGCCGGAGGCCGCCCATGATCGAAATCATCGTCTTCACCATCTTCGCCCTTGTTGCGCTTGCCGGGGCTGTCGTGATGATCACTGCGAGGAACCCCGTGTACTCGGCGATGGGCTTGCTCTCGACGAT
>RCNE010001727.1_pt1 | contig 11832 bp, 9 predicted proteins | sample 2041361 | NCBI WGS metagenome assembly RCNE01 (sample SAMN09708229, study PRJNA481090) | Marine sediment metagenome, whole genome shotgun sequencing project.
GTCATATCCATCGCGCGTCCTCCGGCTTTGTCTGGTTCATCAGAGCTACAAGCTAAAGGTTACGAAATCGTTCCTACCCCCCACCTGGAGGATCAAATGTCCCAAGTTGTCATAGTCGGAGCGGCTCGCACGCCCATGGGCGGTTTCCAAGGCGCGTTATCTCCCATGACAGCGGCACAATTGGGTGGCGCTGCAATTTCTGCGGCGTTGAAAAATGCCAATATTTCAACGGTGGACGAGGTCCTGATGGGGTGCGTTTTGCCAGCGGGCCAAGGCCAAGCGCCAGCGCGTCAAGCAGGCTTCCACGCGGGGCTGGATGATAGCGTGCCCGCGACAACGCTCAACAAGATGTGCGGCTCTGGGATGAAAGCCGCGATGATGGCGCATGACGCATTGGCCCTTGGCCAAGCCAGTACCATGGTGGCTGGCGGTATGGAGTCTATGTCCAACGCCCCCTACCTTTTGCCATCGATGCGTGGCGGCGCGCGAATTGGGCACCAGAGCGCGCAAGACCACATGTTCCTCGATGGCCTAGAAGACGCCTACGAAAAGGGCCGCCTTATGGGCACCTTCGCCGAAGATTGCGCAGAGGCGTTCCAGTTCACCCGTGAGGCCCAAGATGCCTACGCGCTGGAGTCGTTGGACAACGCCCTGACCGCGATCAATAGCGGCGCGTTTGACGCCGAAGTTACCCCCATCACGATGAAGACCCGCAAGGGCGACACCCAGATCACCCAAGACGAGCAACCGGGTAACGCGCGGCCCGACAAGATCCCACATCTAAAACCCGCCTTCCGGGACGGAGGCACTGTCACGGCTGCCAACTCCTCCTCCATCTCAGACGGCGCAGCCGCGCTGGTCCTTGCGCGTGAAGATGCCGCAACTGGGCCAATTCGCGCCCGCATCATGGGCCACGCCTCCCATGCACACGCGCCCGCGCTGTTCCCCACAGCCCCTGTGCCCGCCACCCAAAAACTGCTGGCGAAACTCGGCTGGACCACCGATGACGTTGACCTGTGGGAGGTGAATGAGGCCTTCGCAGTCGTCCCCATGGCCTTCATGCACGACCTGCAAATCCCGCGTGAAAAGCTAAACGTAAACGGCGGTGCCTGCGCGTTGGGTCACCCCATCGGTGCGTCCGGCGCGCGGATCATCGTGACACTGCTGCACGCGCTGGAGGCCCGTAACCTTAAACGTGGCATCGCAGCGATCTGCATCGGTGGCGGCGAAGGCACGGCCATCGCGATTGAGCGCCCCTAAATGTGAAACGCCCCTAAGCGCCCCAAAACACCTCTCCCCATTTCTTCTTGTCTTAAATACGGAAAATGTCTCGCCATGGCCGACTACGCCGCCCTCACTAAAACAATCGCTGCCCTGACCGAAGGAGAGACCGACACCGTCGCCCTTATGGCCACTCTTGCGTGTGAACTGCACCATGCCGACGACCGCTTTGACTGGACAGGCTTTTACCGTGTCACAGACCCTAACATGTTGAAAATTGGCCCCTATCAGGGCAGTCACGGTTGCTTGCAGATTCCCTTCGACAAAGGCGTCTGCGGGGCGGCGGCGCGCACTGGACAGACCCAGCTGGTCGCCGACGTCAACGCCTTCCCCGGCCACATCGCCTGTGCATCGTCCACCCAGTCCGAGATCGTGCTGCCCGTTCGCAACACACGCGGTGACATCATCGCGGTCCTCGACATCGACAGCGATCAACCCGGTGCCTTCACTCAGGCAGATGCCGAGGCTTTGGAAGCCATTCTAACCGCAACCTTCGCGCGTTAATCCGCGTCGTTTGACACGATCAATTCTGGCGCGGTGATCTTGCGTGTCGCTGCATCCACCCGCTCTGCACTTTGCAACGTGTCGGCGGGGGTCTGCACGACTTTCATCTCTTCCAACTTCCTTGCCGACGGCAGCACCCGGACCTCCAACGAGCCCATGGCCTTGTTGTAGCTCTCGACTGATTTGTTCAGGGACGATCCGACCTTCTCCAAATGGCCTGCAAAGGTGGCAAGGCGGTCATACAATTCCTTCGCCTCTCGGTGGATCGTGACGGCATTCTCGGCCACAGCCTCCTGCTGCCACCCAAACGCAATCGTGCGCAGCAATGCGATCAAGGTTGACGGCGTGGCGATCACCACGCGGGCCTCCATTGCGCGTTGCAACAGCTCTGGGTCAGCCTCCACGGCGGCGGAGAGGAAGACATCACCGGGGATAAACATCACAACGAAATCGGGCGTGCCCGCCAGTAGATCATGGTACTTCTTCGACGACAGCTGCCGCACATGTTCGCGCACTTGGGACGCATGGCGCTTGATCGCCAACTCCCGCAATTCCGGCGTCTCCGCCTCTAACGCATCCAGATACGCGTCTAGAGGCGTTTTCGCGTCCACGATCAGCGACCGCGCGCCGGGCATCCGCACGATGGCGTCCGGGCGTTGCAGGCCTTCATCGGTGCGGTGGCTGACCTCGGTGTTGAAATCCACGTGCTCGGACATGCCCGACAGCTCAAACACCTGTCGCAGCTGCATTTCGCCCCAACGGCCACGGGTTTTGGGCGCGCGCAGGGCTTGCACCAGCTTGCGCGTCTCGCCCGTCAACGCCGATTGCCCAAGCCGCAACTGCTCCACCTGTTCGCGGATCGTGCCGTAAGCATCGGATCGGGTCTTCTCCATTTCCCGCAGGGTCGTGTCGAACGCTCCAAGGCGTTCGTTCAAAGGCTTCACCATCGTGTCGATCGCCTTCTGGCGGGCTTCCATATCCTTGGCAGCGGTCTCTGAATGAGTCGTAAAGCGCTCGGTTACTCGGTCTAGGAAGGCCTTTGAGTTCCCCTCCAGCACGTCACTCGCCACTGACCGAAACCGTGTTTGCAGATCGTCCAACCGGGCGGCGTGGCTGTCCCGTTCACTCTCCAACGTCGCGGTCGCGGTATTCAGCGCACCCAGCAGGCTGTCGCGTTCATCGCGGGTGTCGCTGAGCGATTGCTCCAGCTCCGGCAACCGCTCAGCACGGGTTTCAGCAACTGCAACACGCTCCCGCAGATCATCAGCCCCGGTCAGCTTGCGCCGGGCTTGGCGAAGACGCGCACCGCGCAAAAGATAAGCCGCAAGGAGACCTAGGCCGAGAAGCGCCGCGAACAGAAGATATAGCGGCAGTGGATCCACATCCGGCCCGAAAGGGTTCGAGGCGCGCAAGTGTGTGGCGATCCCATCAAGGAAGGCGAAGAAAGGGGTGCGTTCCAATTACGTGCGTCCGAACAGGCGTTCTATATCGCTTAACTTCAGCTCCACATACGTGGGCCGCCCGTGGTTGCACTGACCCGACATCGGCGTCGCTTCCATCTCTCGCAGCAGTGCGTTCATCTCGTCCGCGCGCATCTGGCGACCCGACCGGATGGAGCCATGGCAGGCCACACGGCTTAGGACAGCCTCGACCCGCGCTTGCAGGCTTTGACTGTCCCCAAGATCGCTCAACTCATCAAGGATATCGCGCAGCATGGCTTCTGCATTGATCTCTCCCAAGATCGCAGGCGTCTCGCGTACGGCTATGGTGCCAGGCCCAAACGCCTCGATCACAAGGCCGAACCGTTCCAGTTCCGCGGCGTGATCCAGCAGCGTATCCGCATCTGCACCCAGCGTTATAATCTCGGGGATCAACAGGGCTTGGCGCGCGACGCCATTTGACGCCATGGCAGCCTTCAGGCGCTCATACACCAGCCGCTCATGGGCGGCGTGCTGATCCACAAGGACGATGCCGTTTGGCGTCTGTGCGATAATGTAATTCTCGTGCACCTGCGCGCGCGCGGCACCTAACGGCCCATCGCTTTCAATCACCGCCTCATCCACACGCGCAGATGGCGGAGACCACTGCGGCGCTGTCTCAGCGAAGCCCGCGGTGGAGAACCCCCGCGACTGCCCGGCGCGGTCCATCTGATAGACGCGTGGCGCGGCGTGTAGCCCCTCCTGCGGCGAAGGAGGATGGGTCTGGAAGGCTGACAGCGTGGCGTCAGCCACGGTGGAGGACGCGCGGTGGCCAGCATCTGACAGGGCATGGCGCAGGCCTGACACAATAAGCGACCGGGCAAGTGCCGGTTCACGAAAACGCACCTCGGATTTGGCGGGATGCACGTTGACGTCCACACGTTCCGAGGGGCAGCCGATAAATAGGATCGCCGCCGGATGCCGGTCGCGCGATAGCACGTCCATGTAGGCGGCGCGCAAGGCTCCGATCAGTAACTTATCACGGACTGGCCGCCCGTTGACGAACAGGAACTGCGCCACGCTTGATCCACGAGAATACGTCGGCAGGGCTGCGTATCCGGTAAGCCGCAGACCTTCGCGTTCTGCATCTATGGCCAGCGCATTGTCCGTGAACTCTCGACCCATGATCGCGGTAAGACGACCTTTGAGGGCATCGAACAGATCGCCGTTTTCGGCATCGACACGGAAGGTTGTGCGTTCCCCCTGGGTGACGTCTTTCAGGGTGAACCCCACGGACGGCTCAGCCATCGCAAGCCGCTTCACCACATCACTGATCGCCTGCATCTCGGATCGGTCCGTGCGTAGGAACTTGAGGCGGGCCGGCGTGGCAAAGAACAAATCGCGCAACTCAACGGTCGTGCCGCGATTATGGGCTGCGGGTTTGACGGACGCGTGCGCACCGCCAGTGACGCGGATCACGTGCCCTGCGTCGCTGGCGCGCGATGTGATGCTAAGACGGCCAACGGACCCCAAGGACGGCAGCGCTTCGCCGCGAAACCCGAAGGTATGGATGTTCAAAAGATCCGAGCCGTCGATCTTGGACGTGGCGTGGCGCGACAGAGCCAGCGGCAGGTCGTCCGCTTCCATACCGCACCCATCATCCGTGACACGGATCAGGGTTTTACCACCGTGCGCGACTTCAATCACGATACGGCGCGCGTCCGCGTCTATGGCGTTCTCGACTAACTCTTTGACGGCAGATGAGGGACGCTCCACCACTTCACCCGCCGCAATCCGATTGATCGCGGCTTCATCCAGCTGGCGGATAACCGGCCGGAACTCTGCGGATATGTTGGGGGTCGCATTGGCCATGGCGCTATCTGTAGCATGAGCAGCACCTGTGAGGGAACTGATTCTGGCGAAAGCGGACAGCAAAAAGGGCAGGCACTTGCCCGCCCTCAGCGATCCTTTTTAGGTGTCAGATGCTTAGTTGGACGCGTCCAAACCCTCTGGCTGACCGACGACTACAAAACGCAGGTTGTCGGGCCGGACCAAACGCTCTGCCACGCGCTGGATGTCCTCCAACGTTACGGCCAGCACGTTATCGTTGCGGGTCGCGATGTAGTCGATCGCCATGTCGTCGGACTGCATCGCGGCCAGAGTGCTCGCAATATTGCCGTTGCCGTCAAAGCGCAGTGGATAGGCGCCAGTCATGTAGCGTTGCGCGGCGTCCAGCTCCGCTTGCGTGATCCCGTTGGCGGCCATCTCGGCCCATTCCGCCTGCACCACTTCAATCGCCTCGGCCACGAGGGTGTTTGACGAGGAGAACCCACCCTGCATCATCGGTGCGCCTTTGCTAAGGCCCAACCACGTGCTGATCCCGTAGGTCAGGCCGCGCGCCTCTCGGACCTCCGCCATAAGGCGGGAGCGGTACCCCCCTGCGCCCAACACTTGGTTCAGCACAAACCCCGCGAAGAAGTCAGGATCATCGCGGCGCAGGCCCTCGTGGCCAAAGTAGACGGAGCTTTGCGGCGTGTCGAAATCAATCACCGTAACGCCCGCGTCCAGCGTTACATCTGCCAATCCGGGCAGGGGTTGGTCGGACAGGGGCAGATCACCCAGCAGTGCGTCCAAGATCGGTCCAAGGTCCTCAGCCGTCATGTCGCCGGTCACGCCAACGGACACCCGGTCACGCACCAGCGCTTGGCGGTGAGCGGCCACAAGGTCATCACGGGTCAACGCCGCGACGGTTTCCAAGCTGCCTTGCAGAGAGCTGCCGTAAGGGTGGTCCCCAAACGCCATGGCACTGAATGTCTGGCTTGCGATGGAATCGGGATCAATCGCGTCGCCTTGGATAGAGGACACCACTTGGCCGCGGACCCGCTCCACCGCTGTGTCGTCGAACCTGGGGTTCACCAGCACGTCGCGCAGCAGAGCCAATACTTCATTGCGGTTCTGGGTCAGCATCTCGATGGAGATGACGACCTCATCGCGGAAGACGTCAAAACTGAAGGAGGCGGCAAGCCCTTCCAACTCAGCCGCGAATTCGGCGGCGTCACGGTCGGCTGCGCCTTCCTCTAGCAAAGCGGTCATCAGGTGAACGGCGCCGCGTGTGTCCGCCGCATCGAGCGATCCACCGCCATTAAACCACAGATCAATCGCCACAAAGGGGATGGACGTATCTTCAACCAACCAAGCCTCAATTCCATTCGGGGAGGCGACGGGTTGGATGTCCACAGTGGCCTGCGCGGGCACGGCAAAAGCCATGATTGCCAAAAAGGGCGCCGCGACCAGCGGCGTAAGGAAACGGGCGATCATTGGGACACCTCAGCGGTTGTATCTTCGGGGGTGGGTTGCATCAGGTAACCCGTGGTCACAGCGCTTTGGGCAAAAACTGTGCGCGCGGCGTCCATGACATCCTCAATCGTGGTGGCGGCCAAAACATCGGGCCACGCTTGCACATCTGCCACGGTCAGGCCGGAGGTCAACGCGGTGCCGTAGCTGCGTGCTAGCCCTGCGGCGTCGTCCTCTTCGTAGATCCGAGAGGCCTCGATCTGGAACAGAATGCGATCGAACTGGACGGGGTCGATGCCCTCTTCCAGGAACTCCGCGACTTCTTCCAGGATGTCGTCTTCAGCTTGCTCCAGAGACGTGCCGGAAAGCGGCATGTTGACCAGTGTAAACGTTGTCTCGTCCAAGTTGGTGCCGCCGTAATACGCCCCTACAAAGAGCGAGCGTTCGTCTTCCAACTGCAACTCACGCGGCAACACAGATGTGAAGCCGGAGCCCCCAAGGATATAGGCCAGCAAGGTGTAGGCAGCGGCGTCCGTTTGGTCGCCAGAGTTACGCTCCGGCGCAAGGTAATTGATCGACACAAAGGGATTGGCCACGCGGGCGTCCTCATAGATCACGCGGCGCTCTGCGATATGGGGCGGCTCAGACGGGCGCTGGCGCGATTCCGTGGCCTGGATGTCTGGGTTGGCAGGGATCGGGCCGTAATGCTCTTCGGCTAGTGCGCGGACTTCTTCTGGCGTGGCGTCACCCGCGACGATCAGGATGGCGTTGTTGGGGTGGTAGTGCAGCTCATACCAATCGCGCGCGTTCTGGAGGCTTAACTGCTCCATCTCATGTCGCCAGCCGATGATCGGACGCCCGTAGGGATGGTTGAGGTGGATCGCAGCCGAGAGCTGTTCGTTGAACAAGCCGCCCGCCGAAGTGTCGACACGTTGCGCGCGCTCCTCAAGGATCACCTGACGCTCTGTCGTGACCTCATCGGGGGCAAGCACAAGCCCGCGCATCCGGTCGGCCTCCATCTCCATCATCAGGCCAAGACGGTCCGAGGCGACACGCTGGTGGTAGGCTGTGTAATCCCAAGACGTGAACGCGTTGTCGGAGCCACCGTTTTCTTCAACGGTGGCTGAGAATTCACCCGATGCGAGGGTATCGGTGGCTTTGAACATCAGGTGTTCAAGGAAGTGGGCAATGCCCGATTGGCCGGGCAGCTCATCCGCAGACCCAGCACGGTACCAGACCATGTGGGTGACAGCGGGGCTGCGGTGATCCTCAATCAAGACGACCTGCATGCCGTTATCTAGCGTGAATTCAGTGACTTCACTTGCGGCGTTGGCGGCAAGGGGTGCAGCGGCAAGGCCCATGACAAGGACGGGGGCTAGGCTTAAGCGTCTGATCATTCGGGTCGCTCCGCGAGGTTATTGATGTTGAGGGGGAATGTATGGGGTTTGCGCACAGCATCAACAGCTATGACGAAGGTGTGACGTACAAGTAGGGAAAGCTGTAGGGTATCAGCGTACAGGTTCAGGCCCACTCAAAGCGCGGTTCGGTGTCGAGATGACGAGTAAGGTAAATTTACAGGCCCGGAGGCGGCGCACTTGGCGTTTGGATGCCGGAGCGGCGCAAACGCTCTAGTTCCGCATACCGGTCCAGTGATTGGACGCGGTAGGCGCGGTAGTAGACGTTGTTGTTGAACAACCGCTCTAGCAGGCGACCGCCGTTGTTTCCCCGGAACGCCTCATCCTCAGCCGCGAGTGTGCCGCGAATATTGTCTGCCACGCCGAAGCGTGAGGCATGGGACACAAGGCCGCTTGCCGCGGCATTGGCCCGCGTAATATCTCCACCAAGGGCCGCGATGGCGTCTGCTTCTGGGTTGGGATCGGCACGGTTGATGCCGCCGCGTGTCGGCGTAGGCAGCTCGCCGCGATTGGCAGGCATCTGCAACTCTTCCGTGGGAACGATGGCGAATTCGTCTGGACCAGCTTCCGTATTGCGCAGGTTCATCAGCGTGGGCGTGCCGCTGGAACACGCCGAGAGGCCGACCACAGCCGCCAGAAGAACCAGAATTGTCGCTTGAGTGGCCATCGGAACTCTCCTACCTAGCGCTTCGTTTAGCGTATCTTCAAACGCCCGTCACCCCCGGTTTCAGGCGGTCTTCTTCGGAGCGTCGGCGAAGACCATCAGGCCGATCGCTCCCACAACGATGCCCACATCGGCAATATTAAACGTGAACGGGTTGTCGATGCCGCAGCACGACATGTTGAGAAAGTCGATGACAGCGCCATGGATCAGGCGATCGAGCGAATTTCCAAGCGCCCCGCCGATCACGGCTCCCGCACTGAGTAGCGCCTTGGGATTGGTCAGGCCAGTGCGCGCCCAATAGATCAGCCAGCCGCAAATCAGCAGCGCCAGCACCACGAGGCCATAGCGCATGACCTCTGGCCCGCCCGCGCCGATGCCAAAGTTGATGCCCGTGTTCCAGCCGAGGTGGAAGACCAGAAAAGGCGGCAGTACCTCCAAGTGGATAATCTCGATAAGGTTGAGGCCATAAAGGACGCCGTATTTGGAGCCCTGATCAATCAGGAACCAGAACAGGGCACTAAGGGTTACAAGCCGCATGGGGCCTCACATCTTAAAGGGTTGCGTGACCATAAACCCCCACAGCTGCGGAGAGCGCAAGCGAGGAGGGGTCTAAGATCTACTACGTTAGTGACGGAAGTGGCGCATGCCGGTGAACACCATCGCAAGACCAGCCTCGTCCGCCGCCGCAATTACATCCGCGTCCCGCATCGAGCCGCCCGGCTGGATGATCGCGGTCGCCCCTGCTTCTGCCGCTGCCATCAACCCATCTGCAAATGGGAAGAACGCGTCTGATGCCACAACTGATCCTTTGGCAGGTGTTTCGGCCATGCCGCAGTCCACGCCCATCCGCGCGGCCTTAAGGGCTGCGATGGTGGAGCTGTCGATCCGGCTCATCTGTCCTGCACCGATGCCCACAGTGCCGCCGTCCTTGGCGTAAATGATCGCGTTAGATTTAGTGTGCTTGGCCACAGTCCACGCAAAGCGCAGGTCGACCAGCTCTTGCCCGGTGGGCGCGCGTTTGGTCACGACCTCCAGCAATTCTGTATCGATTTGGCCGGTGTCTTTGTCCTGCACCAACAGCCCGCCTGAGACCTGTTTGTAAGATACCATCGGCGTGTGCGGATCGGGCAAGCCGCCCGTGGTCAGCAAGCGCAGGTTCTTCTTGGCCGCAAAGATCGCGCGTGCGTCGTCATCCGCGTCTGGCGCAATCACGACCTCGGTGAAGATCTGCACGATCAGCTCTGCCGTTGCCGCATCCAGCGTTTGGTTCAGCGCGATGATACCGCCGAACGCGCTTGTCCGGTCACAGTCAAACGCGGCCCTGTAAGCCTCTGCCAACGAGGCTCCACGCGCCACGCCGCACGGGTTGGCGTGCTTGATGATTGCCACAGCAGGGCCGTCTGAGGGCGGGAATTCCGCGACCAACTCAAACGCCGCGTCGGTGTCGTTGATGTTGTTATAGCTTAGCGCCTTGCCTTGATGCTGCTGCGCCGTCGCTACGCCGGGGCGCGATGAGCCGTCCAGATAAAACGCTGCCTTCTGGTGCGGGTTTTCGCCATAACGCATCTCCTGCGCCAAAGCCCCCGCGAACGCACGATAGGGCGGTGTTTCAATTTCTGCCGCGCCTGCCATCCAAGTGGAGACGGCCGCGTCATAAGCGGCGGTGCGCGCATAGGCGGCTTGCGCCATGCGTTGGCGGAAGGGGAAGTTGGTGCCGTCATTTGCCTCCAACTCCTCCAACAGACCCGTGTATTGGGAGGGGTCCGTTAGCACCGTCACAGCGCCGTGGTTTTTGGCGCCAGCGCGGATCATTGCAGGCCCGCCGATATCGATATTCTCCATGCAGGTGTCATAATCGGCACCGGCGGCTACGGTCGCTTCAAACGGATACAAATTCACCACTAGCAGATCGATGGGGCCGATGCCGTGCTCTTCCATGGATGCAACATGCGCAGGGTTGTCGCGGAGCGCTAGAAGACCGCCGTGAACCATTGGGTGCAGGGTCTTCACCCGTCCGTCCATCATCTCCGGAAAACCCGTGACCTCGGACACATCGCGCACGGCCAACCCCGCGTCGCGCAGTGCTTTGGCGGTGCCGCCAGTGGACAGCAACTCAACCCCGCGCGCGGACAATGCGCTTGCGAACTCCAACAGGTCCGTCTTGTCGGACACAGAGAGCAGTGCGCGGTTCAGAGGGGCAACATCGGTCATGTGGTGTCCTATCAAGTCAAAGCATCAATTCAGGGGCTGGCAGCAGTGCAGAAGGGCGCGCGATGGACCAGCTGACGGCTGCGCCATACCCTCTGACGCGGGAAGTTAAAACGATCTGTTTTGTCGCGCGGGCCTTCAGCCTGCCCGCATCGAAGTAGACGGAAGGGCGGATCGCAAGCGTACCCTCGCCGCCATGGCGGAAGACCCAAACCTCGTCCGTGGGTAGGGTGAGGGACACGGCATTGCCGCCCATGTCCAACTTCACCGCCACATCAGCGTGCAAATGGAACCGCGCGGCAAAGCGCAGGCCCACGTCCGTCGGCAGGCTGCGGTTGATCGACATGAACCGATCCCGGTCGTTGGGATCAAGCGCTGCTAGGCCGTCCTCGCCGCGCAAAAGATTGCCGTGATCCTCCAACGTGAGGGATCGCAAATGCACAAGGCCGTGGGTGCGTCGCCATCCGTCGTGGGACAGGATTAGGCCCTCTCCGCCCGCAATCTCGGACACTTGCACCGACACATCGGTCGGCCCCTCGGCAAACCCCTGCCGTTCCGACGGTATGTTTGAGGCTTTGTGGGCGAAGCGCGACGACGAATACCCCTCCAGCGATACCGTGGAATGGCTGACAGTGGCCCGGCCCGCACGGCGCCAATCTGGGCCGAAGCTGGTGCCAGAGCCCGCGTTGACGATCAGGGGATGGTTGGCCGATGTCATCTCAAACGCCAAAGTACCGGCATGCGCGCCCGTCGATCCTGGTCCGATCATCGGCGGTGCGGCATCCGTAATCACGGTTACCCGGCCCGAGGCCATGCGCGCATACCCCATCGCCAAACCTTTCATCCGCGCGGGCCGCACGCCCGATTGCACCAAAGCGCCGATCAACCGCCCCGGCGCGCCCCGGCCACCGCCATGGGTGCGCGGGAGGGAGCCATCGGCATGGCGCATCGCACGCAGGGTCGGGGCGATGCGCATAATCGCGGTATCAACGGCAGGGTCCGGGCGTTTGCCCGTCTCGGTCATGATCTGCGAGATCCAGGTGAGGTG
>RCNE010001728.1_pt1 | contig 11831 bp, 8 predicted proteins | sample 2041361 | NCBI WGS metagenome assembly RCNE01 (sample SAMN09708229, study PRJNA481090) | Marine sediment metagenome, whole genome shotgun sequencing project.
ATTTGTGGGATAGCAGTAGAACGTAGGGTGCGTAACTCGTTACGCACCGGACCATCGTCGGATGTTAAAACCAATGGTGGGTAACAAGTTACCCACCCTACGGTGCCCCCACTGCCTGGTTCAGAGTGCACCAGACTCATTTGTGGGATAGCAGTGCTTCAGGGAGCAATTATCTAGTTACTCCCCGGATTCAGCGTTAGTCGCTGCTCCTTGCCCAAATACTTCTTTGAAGCTATCAAGCAGCGGGAAGTAAAGCGCTGTCCTGATCGGCCGGGTTTCTGTTAACGCCATCGCATCGCGGTAACGCTGCAGTTGGTCCTGGTAACGCCTGGCTTCGTTTTCCAGGAAGCCTTCGAGATCTCCACCACCATGATCGGATGTTTTGTAATCTATGATCCAGCGGGTTCCATCCGCGATAAAGGTCCGGTCCAGCTCCATGCTTTTGGGGCGTTGCTGACCCAGTACTGCGGTTATCGCGTATTCACAATGCGCATCCTCGTGGTCTTCGAGTATCCACTTGCCTTTTTCTGATGCCAGGCAGTTTTCAATGGCCCGGGTTGCGCGGCTTATAATGGCATCGGCCTTGTCTTTCTGAATACCTTCGCTGCTGAGTATTTGTCGACACCAGTTACTGTGCCTGGAAACATCACCGCCCGCTGACCACTTTTCAAGACCCTGTTCGCCGATCAATTGCAATAAACGGTGGACCAGTTTACCTGTCAGAGGTGCATCTTCGCCGGCCCAGTCGAACTCTACGTAGTCTTGTGTTTCTGCCGTTTCGCCTTTGAGTGTTTGAACGGCCCCGGGTATGTCCGGAAGTTGCCAGTCTGCGGTCAGTCGCCGGTACACCTGTGGCAGATTCAATCCGGCTGCTTCCGTTTCCTCTTCTCGGTCCTCAAGTGCCGGCATGGCATCGGCAGCATTGCTGATCAGAGGAGTCTGCTCGGCTTCAATGGCGGGCCACAGGCCGCCCAGCAGGCTTCTGGAGGATGCCCTGATATCACCTTTTGCCGTCGGCTTGATTGCGGCGAATAAATACAGGCTGTGTGCGGCACGGGTTGCGGCCACATAAAGAAGACGCCCGCCTTCCAGCCCCTGACGTTGATTTTCAACGCCTGAGATGAACTGGATCAGGTCGCCGGATTTTTTTTGCTGCTCTTTTTCTGCACTGTTTCGCATCGGTGACATCACGATTTTTTCCTGGTCCGGAAGCTCAAACCAGTGCATCAGTTTTGCATTATCACCGCTGGTACCTCGATTGAGTCCCGGCAAAATAACCGTATCAAATTGCAAACCCTTGGCCGAATGAATCGTCAGGACTTGCAGCTTGCCATCAGCCTCTGCATCCGGCTCGGCATAGAGATCCTGCAGACGCAGCTCAAGCGTGTCGCGGTCAATGGGCAGGCTTTCGTTTTCCAGCGAATCGAGTAAATCGAAGTAGGTTGCAGCGTCATCGAGTTCGCTGGCATTTTCTACACAGGCCGGTCCACCCAGCCCGATCCATGTGGATTCGACCAGTGATCTGACCGACTGCCGACCCCGCCGGTTGATAGCCTGAAGCAAAACGGGCCCGGTTCGCTGTAGTCGTTGTGCACCGTTGTCGGAAAGCCCGGTGATGATAGTGGGTGTTTCAGAGCAACTTTCACTGATCGCATCGGCGATAATATTGCCGGCTTCGCCCGCTACCAACGCATCGAGATCGGCGAGATCGAGACCAATATATGGAGCACGTAGCGTGGCCAGCCATGCGAGCCGGTCTGCGGGCTGGATCAAGGCCAGGGTCAGGGAAACCAGATCCTGGATCAGGCTTGTATCTGTCAGGCGCGTAAATTTGATTGCCTGGTAACGAAAGCGGGACTGTTCCTGTTTGAGTTTGTCCAGCTCAGCCAAAATCGCACTGACGTGGCTGCGTGAGCGTACCAGGATCGCAATGGTCTCACCTGCAACAGATTCACGAATAATCTCGATAACCCGCCGGGCCTCTTCCTCGTCATTGCGCTCAGGCATTATCTGAATATCAACACACCCGTGTTCTGATACGCCGGGCTTGGTGCTGGCTTCGCTGTAGTGTACGGCTCCCATCACCGGGTCGTTCTTGGATGGCATGACCAGTGGAAAGGTCTGGTTGACCCAATCAACGATGGGCCTGGTTGAACGAAAGTTGACGGTAAGTTGCAGCGGGTTGAGCAGGATATGGTCGAACAAAAGACCATCCCAGGCATCGATGAACAGGCTCACTTCAGCTTTGCGGAAACGATAAATGGACTGCATTGGATCGCCCACCAGGAACAGGGTTCGCCCGTCTCCGTCACTCCATCCGGTGGTGAGTTGTTTCAATAGCCGGATCTGGCTGGCCGAAGTGTCCTGAAACTCATCCACCAGCAGATGCCTGATACGATAGTCCAGACGCAGGGCCAGGTCGCTGGGTGCACCCTCATAGCCGAGGGATTCGATCGCGCGATGGGCGATTTCAGAAAAATCGACCTCTCCGGTTTCCGCCATCACCAGTTTCCAGTTTTTGGCGGTCCGCAAAAGAATCCGCATCAGGGATTCAAGTGATTCCCAGGCTTCATCCTCATATGCGGGGTTAGGTAAGCCACTGATTATAAAATATATATTCCGCAAGTTGTCGTTGTTGCGGTTTGCATCGAGCAAGACCCTGAAGTCACCCTTAAATGCTGCAAAGCGTTCCCTATCCTCACCTTTTGCAGATGAAGGTGCCGGAAAACCGCCGGCAGCGTTCGGTGCTGCTTTTCGAAAATCTCCCGCGCCAGTGAGCAGGCTGCTTATCATAGTTTTCCAGTGCGGCAGGGCTTCGGCACTGGTGGGCAAAACGAGAAAACCACAATCTGGGCCACCGCAAACTTCCAGTAAGGCTTTGAGTGCATCTGAATTATTCGCATCGTTGCCGATGGCATAATGATAGAAACGCGGCAGGTCGCTCAAAAGATTTTCAGGTGTCAGCTGACGCGCTGTCTCAAGCTGCGCTTCGACAAGATAACGCAAAGCTTCTTCCATACCCTGCCGGTCAAAGCCATCACCGCTGCGGGAGTCCAGCAAGTGATTCATCCATTGTTCGCGACTCGCAAGCATCCCGGTCAGCAAGTCAACCAGCTTGTCGTACTGGTTGTCATAACGATCCAGAACACGGATAACGTCTGCTTTCAGCTCATCGTTATCTTCCTCGATCACGGCCATGGTGCGAGCAGCAGCTTTGCGATAGAGGGCATTGGCATCTTCGGTGATCTGCTGACCACCACCGAGACCGGATAGCACCGGTAACTGACGGCCAAGTTCACTGCACAGACTGTCTATCGTGCGGATACGCAGACGGCTGGGTTGTTCGAGCAGGTTCCAGCCCTGCCGGGTATCGTTCTCCAATACCGCCAGTGCCAGTTCACGACTGACCTGCTCGTGCGGCTGCAGGTTTTCGTTCAAGCCCGGGTTTTGTCTGGCCGCTGCCTGCAAATGGCTGACCAGGCGAAAACTCATTTCTGCCGCAGCCTTACGGGTGAACGTAATCGCAATGACTTCTTCGGGGTTTTCCACCTGTGCCAGTAAAGCCAGCAAGCGCTGGGTCAGAAGCTCGGTTTTGCCGGATCCCGCTGGCGCCTGCACGATATAGGAGTGCTGCAGATCTCGCGCCAGGTCCCTTTGTTGCCAATCAGAAGGACGGCTCATGCTGATGGCTCCTGTTGAGTGTCTTGCCCATTGGTTTTGCGCTGTTGTTCGAGTTCACCAACACGGCACAGTGATTGCAGTTGGCAATAGCTGTTGTTGCAGGTATTCAGGCCATCTTTTGGATCTATGCTTGCCTCACCGGCCAGGAAATCGGTCATCAGGTGATGTAGAACCTCTCGCCAGTTTTCAATTGTCTTTGGCAATTCATTCCCGGCTTCAACCAGGTAACGGGTTGCATTGGTTTCTTTTGGGGGCAAACCAGGTATCAAACCACCCCGTTTAACCACCCCTTTATAAACACAGCCGTCATCCCGGATGATGGCAAACACCACGCCTACCGGATCATTTTCTGCGCTGATGGCGTAAAGCGGTAACTGGGGGTTTTCAGGCCGGTCGCCAAACCACTTCTTCGGGTCTTCCTTGCCCGTCTTGTAGTCGATAATGAGTTCTTCACCGGCTGCAACGCGGTCGATCCGGTCGATGAAGAGCCGGATGGTCTGGCCATTGATTTCGGTACGGATTTCTCTCTCGAAACCTACCACTTCAAAGGGTTCACGTTCTTTCTCGAGAGCCAGGAAATCCATGATATGACGCTGTACACGGTCTGCCTCGACCACACGGAATGCAGGCCGCTGTTTCAGACCGCGGTTCTCATTGCTTTCGGAATCCACGTAGCCGCGGAGTCGCTTGGTCAGGGTTTCTTCATCCAGTTGTATGAGTGCTGCCTGGGTTTTGGTTTCCTTCCAGAACCGCTCCAGCACACGGTGCACAAGGTCACCGTGCAGCACCGGGCTAATGCCGTCGACTGGTGTTTCCAGGCCATCGGCACCTAGGCGGTTGCTTGCGAAGGCCCGAAAAGGACACAAAGCCTGGTTTTTGAGAATGGAACTACCTCCTCGCGCGGTGGGGTGAATCAATCGACCCGGCTTCTCCAACGGACCAATTTGCGGTTTTGCTGCGCTGGCAACGGTGCCACGCCAGTCAGCACCCTGCCAGGAAGGCGGTTCGCTGCGCATGTTAATGGTGTCGGTTTCAAGCAACGGACTGGGTAATACGTCTTCACCATCAAGCTGTCCGGGGTAGCTGAAGACGCAATCCGGAGCAGTTTCCAGCAGACGTTGCGTAATCGTACGCGCGACTTCAAGTTCACGTTGTGGGCTTGAGTTCGGCAGTGCTGCCTCGCGCTGTAATTTGCCGGGGATAAACGGGTTGGGTTTGGCACTGGCTGGCCAGTTACCGTTGTGTAGGCCTAGCACCCACAAATGGTCAAAATGCAATCCAATGACTTCATAATGACCCAAAACCTGGATGCGCGCATTCGGCGTATGTGGCTGGAAAATCTCTTCCCGGCAGATTTGTTTTAATTGATTGATCGCCTCATTGCGCTCAAGATCGTTAACAGTCGCATCCAGCGAGGCCAGTTCACACAGTTCATCGCGCCAGGCCTCCAGCGTCTGCCAGTTGTTGCCATGCTCTTCTACGTTTTGTTGCAGAACTTCCTCTGAAAATGGCCAACCCAGGCCCCTCAGTAAACGGTCAAAGGACCCGGCCCAGGCAGAGGCAGATTGTTTTTTCCTGTTATCACTTTCAAATTTTTCAAGGCTGCGAAGAATTTTGGTCAATTCCGGGCTGTTCCAGGCTTGTGGTGTTTGCTCCTCAAGTGGAAGCTCTTCACCCTGGTGGTTACGTTTTTTGATTTCACCGGAACGATATATCAATTCGCTCAACTTCAATTGGCGTGGATATTGATCACGCAGACACTTTTCCAGCAAGGCACGCTGATTTCTTTCGTTCAGCGCTCCCCTCAGCCATGGTGACCTCAGAACCCGGCCAATCGTCTGAATGTCGATACGTTTGTCGAGCAACTTTAATAAATCAAACGCGGTCTCGATCATCGGCACGCGGGTAAGTGATATGCCCATGGAGAAATTCCACGGTTTTGCCTGTGGGTCGGCAGTTTTGTAACCGGGGCTGAGGATTTCTTCGAGGTAGCGCTCAACCAACTGTCTCCTGGAATGTAAATCAGGCACTACGATGGCGATCGTGGATTCCGGTTCAGTTTCAAACCAGTGGCGAACCCAGCGCGCCATCTGTTGGTACTCCTGTTTGCTGTCCCTGTATTTCCATAAAACAGCTTTATCCTGTCTTGATGCAATGGTCAGGCGGCAGACCGGGTTTCCATTGGCAATCAATGCTGAAAGCAAATCTGTCCGGGCGGGACTGAATTCGTCAAAACCCAACAGGTCGACAGGCTCTGAGGGAGGTACCAGGCCTTTCGCCAGTGCTTTGCAAAGTGGGATCAGCCGGTCTTGTGGACTTATCCAATGACCTTTATCGCAGCGTTTTTCAAATGCCCTGTTCCAATGATGAAAGGCGGTGTGATTTTCATTTTCTCTAACGAACCAGGAAGAATCCTTAAGATCAAGTTGCCATTCAGCGATCAGGCTGCAGGTTTCCTGCAACTGGTTGGCAAGCGATTCAGGCCGTAGCAACTGATGGTCGAGCTTCTCCTGTTTTAATGTACTTTCCCACAGGCTGATCATCTGTCTGCTGCCGGGTACGGCACGGTCGGTGTCGCTCATGCCTTGCAGGCTGGCGTTTTCCCAGAGTTTGTCCAGCCACACGTTCCAGGAAGTGATAGCGGGGCTTTGCCATTGACGGTCACCCCGGCCAATGCGCCAATGGTTGTATTGATCTGTTAATAGGCGTGCAAGCCGGCTATTACCGGTGATTAGCGAGTGACCCGACTGCAGACGTCTGAATAGGGCCTCATATTCAAGGGTTTGAGTCGAAAGACCTGATAATTGCGTCGAAATATCTGAGCCGGAAATCGTCATAGGGGTATCATACTGATAGATTTCTCAAAAGCTGAGATTGTTTTGAGAAATATTGATACTGGCATCAGGTTTTGTTGAAGTAAAGCCTTGCTACTGTCAGGTCAGGAACTACTGTTGGATTTTAACTGTCTAGGAGGTAACACGTAAGTATTTGAAGTGAAACTATTAAACGACATTGATTTCCGTCCTTTCTTATCCGGCAGGGTAATTATTTTGCTGGTCGGTATGTTCATGCTCGGTGCATGTGCTTCGGTACAACCGGGAAAAGTCACACCACCTCCTTTGCAACACCCCGGACCTGTCGTGCAGATTGCTGATGTCGATGTGTTGGCGGTCTCACCCGAGATGGAAAGATTCCTTGAGCGTTATGTCCTGAAATATTCGAACCAGCAAACCAGGCTGGATATGTTGACAACAGCTGTTGCCAGAACGGGTGTTTTGGGTTTTGAATATGATGAAACCCATACCATGACCTCTTCCGAGGCCTTCGACGCGCGTATGGGTAACTGTGTGGCGTTTTCCAATTTAATGGTAGCGTTGGCCCGCCGGGCGGGTCTGGCCGCCAGCTACCAGGAGGTTTCCATACGCTCGGACTGGGCCAACTATGAAGGCGATACGGTACTGTTGTACAAACATGTGAATGTCGTTGTAGAGACAAGGACTATGTCCTGGGTGGTCGATGTCAGCGGAATCGATATTCGTCCAACTGACCGTCGAAAACTCATTGAAGATAGTTATGCCAAGGCCCTCTATCTGAACAACATCGCCGTAGAAGCTCTGCTGGAAAATGATTTGCCAAGGGCCTATGCGTATATGCGCAGCGCCGTTGAGGCAGATTCCAGGGTGACTGATCCCTGGGTGAATCTCGGTGTGCTTTATGGCCGGAATGATCAACTGGACGATGCGGCATTTGCATTTAATCGAGCGCTTCAGATCGATTCGAACGAATACTCCGCGTTAAGTAACCTTTACGAGGTTTATGTGGAGCAAGGTAAGTTAGAATCTGCAGCAGATCTTGAGCCCAGAGTTGAAAGATACAGAAGAACCAACCCTTACTACCTTTTAAGGTTGAGTGATGAAGCGCTCGAGCAAGAGCAGTATAAGGAATCCATCAGCCTGCTGCGTAAGGCGATCAAGAAGAAAGAAGACGACCATGAGTTGCACTTTGCACTGGCTAAAACACAGTATTTATCCGGTGAACTGGCAGAGGCGGAAAGTAGCCTGTTACGTGCGCGGGAACTCGCCCCCGAAAGCATGATGGTTTACTACGATCGGCCTCTCGATGAACTGGTAACCGGGCAATAGACCCTGTACCAACCTGGCTTACTCGCTTTTGGTCTCACTCAAAATCTGATCGATTGATTGCCGGATTTCGGCCGCCCAGTAAGGTGCCCGGCGTCCTGCCTTCTTACCGTGGCCCATGGCTTTGTATTCGCTACTGTCATTAAAAACCATGTCATACAGGTTGAAACGAATCTTACCCTGGCCATCAACTACAAACAGTGCGGGTACGGCCTTCACACCATACCGTTCCATCACCTCATCCGCTTCGGGTATCAGGACGAAGTCGTAATTGTACTTAAGCATGAACAGTTCCGGCATTTCTTCATCGCGGATATTCAGGGCGAATATGGTGACATCATCACCATATTCGATACGCATGCTTTGTAAATGCGGCATCAACGCCTTGCAATAAGGACACCAACTGGCCCAGAAAAAGTAAATATCCACACCATCATGAGTTCGGGGAAACGCTATTTGTTCGTCGTCAGCGTCAGCCAGCGTGAACGGTGGAGCCGCAATATCTTGCGAGAAACCTTGTTGTACAAACAAAGTCAGTATTAATGTTAAAAATGCTCTTCGCATATCAGTGCTCCTTGGCGGGGAATTATTCATACCACAATTGACCGGCAGACGGTCAATGTTATCGCAGATTGTCAGCAAGCAGTGCCCTGGCGTCCTCGATTACCCTGATGTCCTCCACCAGGCGTTCTGGATCGGGGTCGCTTTTTATGATGTCCTGCAATAGGTTCAGCGCTTCTTCTTTTTCTGTGCTGCGAAACTTCAAAAGAGCTTCGGCAAGATAGATCTTACTCAAAAGACTGTTTGGAGCGACTTTCAGGGAAAGCCGGAGTTCGCTGATGGCGAGGTCATGATCGACCCACCACGTAAAAAACGGGATTCTTGGTACCCTCGCATTAAGTTGTCCGAGCAAACGATGGCCGCCACCGTTTTCGACACTTTCGTCCATCAGAACCATAATTTCAGCAAATTGCCGTAACTTGTACACAAGCCCTGTGAGTGCAGAAATCAATTTACCGCTGTATTGTCCCCACAGGCCCCAGTTGGCTGTGGCCCAGAAACAGAATTCGGCGACATCAACCTGGTCGCCGACCGCCTCTACAACTTTTGCAGGTGACATTTTGAACATACTGCGACTTAGCTCGTAATCAGACTCGATCTGCCGTCTTCCGACCTCGGCAATTTCACGGCCATTTTTATACAGTGCCAGGCGGTCCTTGTTGTTTTCAAGGGCGAATTCACCCTTGAAATAGAAAGCTCTCAGGAGTTTCCAACGTGCTTCGAGATTTTCGGGTTCCTCTTCCAGCGCACTGGAGTACGCTTCAATGGCTTTTTGGATGGGCTCTGTTGCACCCCTGGAGCCCTGATGACCCACGGCACGTTGTGACCAGGCCTGATCACCCAGGGCAAGGTTGTCAGCCAAACCGGCCAGGGCTGTCTCCTGCAAAGCAATCACCGAGCAGGTCATCCAGATGATGAGCAGTGTCCATCTGCGACACCGGCATTTCATCATGCAGAAATGTCCGGCGTTGATGACCCTGCCCACATCTGATGATATTGGTCCCTTTTCATACTCGTTTTCTTTCCGGGTGTGAGATTTAACAACAATTTGCACGAAATCCTGATGTAGGTCAGTAGAAATTTTTCGCCAAAGTCTATTGTACTTGATGAAGTATCGGGGGAAGATGTCAGCGAAAGTATACTGGCACTTTACCCTGACCCCCTCTTGTGGCCCCGTCTTGCAAAGGAATACCATCATGTCTTTTAATCTCAAGAACCGCAGCTTTCTCAAACTGTTAGATTTTTCAAAACGTGATCTGACCTACATCCTCGACCTGGCGCGAGACTTGAAACGTGCCAAGTATGCGGGTACTGAAGTACAGAAACTGCGTGGTAAAAATATCGCCCTGATTTTCGAGAAGGCATCAACGAGAACACGGTGTGCTTTTGAGGTTGCAGCTTATGACCAGGGAGCCAATGTTACCTATCTGGACCCGGTCGGCTCACATATGGGCAAGAAGGAGTCCGTCAAAGATACCGCGCGTGTGCTGGGTCGCATGTACGATGGCATCGAGTACCGGGGTGCGGGTCAGCAGATAGTGCAGGAACTGGCAGACTATGCCGGTGTACCCGTCTTCAATGGCCTTACTGATGAATTTCACCCGACCCAGATGTGTGCTGACCTGATGACCATGCGTGAGTTTATGCCACAGCCGTGGCATCGCTATAAATACGCCTTTGTGGGCGACGCGCGCTCCAATATGGGAAATTCGCTGATGATAGCCGGCTGCCTGATGGGTATGGATGTACGTATTGCCGCGCCCAGGCAGTTGTGGCCGAGTGATGAGATGCAAGAGATTGCACGTCAGCTCGCAAAGAAGAACATGGGAACGCTGACCCTTACTGAAGATCCGCTTGAGGCGGTCAAGGGCGTCCAGTTCATCCACACCGATGTATGGGTGTCCATGGGCGAAATCCCCGAGACCTGGGAAGAACGTATCGGGCTGCTAAAACCCTACCAGGTCAATGCGGAGCTGATGGCCGCGAGTGGTAATCCAAGGGTGCGGTTCATGCACTGTCTGCCCGCGTTTCATAATCTGGAAACCGAAGTCGGCCGGGATATCTTTGAGCGATTCGGAATGGACGCCCTGGAAGTCACCGAGGAGGTGTTCGAATCCGAAGCCGGCATCCAGTTCGAACAGGCGGAGAATCGTGTGCACTCGATCAAGGCACTGCTGGTAGCAACGCTGGGGAGCCAGTGAGAGTCGTAGTGGCACTGGGTGGCAACGCATTATTGCAGCGTGGCCAGGAACTGAATGCTGAGAATCAACGCGAGAACATTCGCATTGCGGCAGGGCAACTGGCCGAAGTTCATAAAAATCACCAATTGGTAATCGCGCATGGCAACGGGCCTCAAGTGGGTCTGCTGGCGCTGATGGATGCTGCCTACACCGCCGTTGACCCTTACCCTCTTGATGTTTTGGGTGCGGAAACCGTCGGTATGATCGGTTACATGATCGAGCAGGAACTGGGTAACATTATTCCGGTTGATGATCACATCGTAACGGTGCTAACCCAGGTCCTGGTTGACCCCGCAGATCCCGCGTTTCAGAACCCCACCAAGCCCGTAGGTCCAATCTATGATCAGACGCAAGCCGAAAGACTACGTAAGGAAAAAGGCTGGTCGATGGCACCCGATGGGGAGCATTTTCGCAGGGTTGTACCCTCACCTTTGCCACAGCGAATCATTGAAATTAACGCAATCCGGATGCTGGTAGATAGTGGAGTCGTCGTCATATGCGCAGGTGGTGGAGGCATCCCTACCGCCCATGATGAAGATCTGAAGCTCTATGGAGTAGAGGCCGTTATCGACAAGGACCTGGCCGCCGCTTTGCTTTCCACGGAATTGAATGCCGAAATGTTCGTGATGTTGACCGATGTTGCCAACGTTTACACCGATTTTGGAACACCGCAGCAGCGACCAATCCGTGCCGCTAACCCGGATGTATTAGAGCGCATGGATTTTGCCGTTGGTTCCATGGGCCCAAAAATACGTGGTGCCTGCGAGTTTGTCCGTAAAAGCGGTCACAGCTGTGCCATTGGTCAGCTTTCCGATCTGGTGGATGTCATGGCAGGCAAGGCCGGCACACTGATCTCGAACGATGTTGACGGGGTGGTCTATGGAACGAGCTAATCCCAGGCAAGTGGGATGGGGGTTTAGTCCCAGAACTCCTCGTTATGTTCAGGATGAACGGTATTTAGCACATGTAAGTGCGATGCGAAGAGTTCCGGAATCCAACTAACTGTCTGGCGTGCCCTGAACATAACCCCCTCCCCAGTTTCAACCTGACCGCACCCGTAGGGTGGGTAACTTGTTACCCACCAATGGTTTTAACATCCGACGAGGGTCTGGTGCGTAACGAGTTACGCACCCTACGTTCACTTGTTACCCACCAACCGTGTTTCTATCAGAAACCATCACCCTATGATTACGCACAGAGTCGAGGGTGT
>RCNE010001729.1_pt1 | contig 11831 bp, 9 predicted proteins | sample 2041361 | NCBI WGS metagenome assembly RCNE01 (sample SAMN09708229, study PRJNA481090) | Marine sediment metagenome, whole genome shotgun sequencing project.
CCACGAAGACTTGAAGCTACTTATTACCCCAATGCTTGCAACCGGCAAGGAAGCGCTTGGATCCATGGGGACGGATACACCGATCGCGGTGTTGTCCCAAAAGTCGCGGCTACTCCCTGACTACTTCCAGCAACTCTTCGCGCAAGTCACCAATCCTCCTCTCGACGCTATTCGTGAAGAGCTCGTGACCGCTGTCGGAACCACCTTGGGGCCGAGGGGCAATCTGTTGCAGCCGGGGCAGGACACCGTTCGCCAGATTCGACTGACACACCCCGTACTCACCGAGACCGACTTCTCGCGCCTGCTGCCGTCAGCAGATCCCGCCTCGGGCATGAAGAGCGTCATCCTCGACATCGTGTTCCCCGCGACGTCTTCAGGAGATGGGCTCCTCACCGCTGTCGACGACCTCCGGAAGGCAGCCGATGCTGCGGTGGCGAATGGAGCGACCGTTCTCATCCTCAGCGACCGTTCGGCATCGCCCAGTCTGGCGCCGATCCCGCCGTTGCTCGCCACGTCGGCGCTTCACCACCACCTGGTGCGAAACGGCACCCGCTCGGTCACCGACATCGTTGTCGAGACCGGTGAAGCACGAGAGGTGCACCATGTTGCGACGCTGCTCGGGTTCGGCGCACGCGCCGTGTATCCCTACGTGGCGATGCAGACGGTTGCGCAGCTCGCCACGGATGAGGCACTCGGTCTCGATATCTCCGTGGAAGATGCGCAGCGAAACTATGTCAAGGCATTCGACAAGGGTCTCTTGAAGGTCATGTCGAAGATGGGGATTTCGACTGTTGCGTCATACACGGGTGCCCAGATCTTCGAAACGATCGGCCTCGACAGCACCGTCATGGACGAGTTCTTCGGGGGCGCCCCGAGTCGATTGAGTGGCATCGGGGTCGATCAGATCGCAGCCGAGATTGTCGACCGACATAGTCGTGCATTCCCCAAAAACCCAAACCATCGGGCACACCGTTCACTTGAAGTCGGTGGCGAATACCAGTGGAGAAGAGAAGGCGAGTTTCATCTCTTCAATCCTGACACGGTATTCAAGCTGCAGCATGCGACGCGCTCGGGCCGGTACGACGTCTTCCGCGAGTACACGGCGTCGGTGAATAACCACGCCCGAAACCTCTCGACACTTCGAGGACTGTTCACGTTCAATCCGGACGATCGCCCCGCCGTTCCGATCGATGAGGTCGAGTCGGTCAGCAAGATCGTTGCGAGATTCTCGACGGGTGCCATGTCGTATGGATCGATCTCTGCCGAGGCGCACGAGACGCTCGCAATCGCAATGAACCGCATCGGCGCGAAGTCGAACACGGGCGAGGGTGGAGAAGACGACGAACGATTCGAAACCATGCCGAATGGCGACTCGAAGCGCTCAGCGATCAAACAGGTCGCCTCGGGGCGTTTTGGGGTCACCTCGAACTATCTGGTCAACGCCGATGATCTCCAGATCAAGATGGCGCAGGGGGCAAAACCCGGGGAGGGTGGCCAACTTCCTGGGCACAAGGTGTATCCGTGGATCGCCAAGACCAGGAAGAGCACTCCCGGAGTTGGGCTGATCAGTCCACCGCCACATCACGACATCTATTCGATCGAAGATCTCGCTCAGCTCATCTACGACCTGAAGAGCGCAAACCCCGAGGCCCGCGTCCACGTGAAACTCGTGAGCGAGCTTGGGGTGGGCACGGTCGCTGCTGGCGTGTCAAAGGCACACGCCGACGTCGTGTTGGTGTCCGGCCACGACGGAGGCACCGGCGCGACGCCGCTGACTTCGATGAAACATGCCGGAGCGCCGTGGGAGCTCGGACTTGCCGAGACGCAGCAGACATTGCTGATGAATGGACTCCGCGAGCGAATCGTCGTGCAGGTCGATGGTCAGCTGAAGACAGGTCGCGATGTGATGATCGCTGCACTGCTTGGCGCAGACGAGTACGGCTTTGCCACCGCACCGCTGGTTGTCATGGGCTGCGTGATGATGCGGGTGTGTCACCTGAACACCTGCCCGGTTGGCGTGGCGACGCAGGACCCAGAGCTCCGGAAGAAGTTCTCCGGTTCTCCGGATTTCGTTGTGAACTTCTTCGAGTACATCGCTGAAGAGGTACGTGAGCTTCTCGCCGAACTTGGCTTTCGCTCACTTGACGAGGCAATTGGTCAGGTCGAGTCACTCAATCTGTCGGATGCCATCGACCACTGGAAGGCCGATGGTCTCGATCTGACGCCGATCTTGTACGTGCCGCCTCTGCTCGATGGCGAGTCGCGCCGGAACACCGGCGGACAAGACCACCGTCTGGATGAGGCGCTCGATGCAGCGCTTTTGCAAGCTGCAGCGCCTGCGCTCAATGGTGGAACCCCGATCACCATCACGACAGACATCCGAAATGTCCACCGCGCCGTCGGTACCCAGCTCGGGTATCACCTGACCAAGAAACATGGTGCCAATGGGCTGCCGGACGACTCGGTGGTCATCGATGCCTCCGGTTCTGCGGGAAACAGCCTCGGTGCCTTCGTACCGAAGGGCATCACGCTACGTCTCACCGGCGATGCCAACGACTTCGTCGGCAAAGGTTTGTCCGGAGGTCGCATCGTGGTCCGCCCACCCGATGACCTCGCGTGTATCGCCGAAGACAATGTCATTGCGGGCAATGTAATCGGGTACGGAGCCACAGCAGGCGAGATCTACTTGCGAGGCAAGGTCGGTGAGCGATTCTGTGTTCGGAACTCCGGTGCAAGTGCTGTCGCCGAAGGAGTCGGTGACCACGGTTGCGAGTACATGACCGGCGGCGTTGTCGCCATTCTCGGGAAGACGGGCAGAAATTTCGCCGCCGGAATGTCGGGCGGTGTGGCATATGTACACGACGCCGACGGAACGTTCCCCGCCTTGGTGAATCGGGAGATGGTCGATCTTGACCCGCTCGTTCCTGAGGATGAAGAGCGACTCAAGAGCCTGATCGACCGACACGTCGTCGAGACTGGTTCCGACGTGGGAATCAGGCTTCTCGCTGACTGGGACAATGCGCGGTCGCACTTCGTAAAGGTCATGCCACGTGACTACAAACGAGTACTCGAAGCAGCTGCGAGCGCTCGAGAAGCAGGAACGAACGAGATGGAGGCCATCATGGCCTCGGCCAAGGAACGAGGTGCGAGACATGGGTGATCCGCGGGGTTTCATGAAACATGGTCGGACCACACCGACCATGCGACCTGTTCCAGTAAGAATTCTTGACTGGAACGAGGTCTACGAGCCATTCGACGCCGATGAGCTACGAGCCCAAGCCTCGCGCTGCATGGATTGCGGCGTGCCGTTCTGCCACAGCGGCTGCCCGCTCGGAAATCTCATTCCGGACTGGAACGACCTCGTCTATCGCGACGACTGGGAGGCAGCTATCGAGCGCCTTCACGCCACCAACAACTTCCCCGAATTCACCGGACGTCTGTGTCCTGCACCATGTGAAGGTTCGTGTGTGCTCGGAATTAACGAGCCGCCCGTGACGATCAAGCAGGTCGAGATCGAGATCATCGAGCGCGCCTTCGCTGAAGGTTGGGTGCGACCACTTCCACCTGAAACCCTGACTGGCAAACGAGTCGCTGTTGTCGGGTCGGGCCCTGCAGGCCTTGCTGCGGCACAACAGCTCACACGGGCCGGCCACGCGGTGACCGTCTTCGAACGGGCCGATCGAGTCGGTGGATTGCTCCGGTACGGCATTCCTGAATTTAAGATGGAGAAAAAGTTCATCGATCGGCGGCTCCAGCAGATGGAGGCGGAGGGAACGGTGTTCCAGACCGGAGTCGATGTGGGCGTCGACATCACCGCCGAAGAGCTTCGAGACCGATTCGACGCTGTCGTCCTCGCCGCTGGTGCAACGCAGTGGCGAGACCTGCCAATTCCCGGCCGAGACGCCACAAACATCCTCCAAGCAATGGAATTCCTTCCACCCTCCAACGCAGTGCAGATGGGTGACCTCGATGCACATCCGAACTCTGCCGAGGGCAAGGACGTGATCATCATCGGCGGCGGCGATACCGGCGCCGACTGTCTCGGAACTGTCCTGCGCCACGGTGCCTCGTCTGTTCACCAGTTCGAAATTATGCCGGAGCCTCCCGAGGTGCGCGCCGACGGGAATCCGTGGCCTGCGTGGCCTCTGGTCCTACGCACACCTTCAGCGCATCTCGAAGCAATCGACATCGAAGGGCACGACGTACGCGAGTACGCCATCAACACGCTCGAGTTCCAGTCCGACGACGCCGGGCGGGTCTCGGCGCTTTCGACCGTCAGGGTCGAATCACAGATCGTCGACGGGCGGCCGACCTTCGTCCCAGTAGAGGGGAGCGAAGAGGTGTTTCCAGCGCAGATGGTGCTCCTCGCCATGGGTTTCACCGGACCAGAACGTTCACCTCTATTGGAGGGCCTCGGAGTTGATCTCACCGACCGGGGAAACGTTGACCGTGACGAACACTATGCAACGAATGTTGACGACGTCTTTGTGTGCGGTGACATGGGACGGGGCCAATCACTGATCGTCTGGGCGATCGCCGAAGGTAGAGCCTGCGCAGCCGCCGTCGACGGAGCCCTCATGGGTGCGACTGCACTGCCCGTCCCGGTGACACCGTCGGACATGCCTCTGCGCTGAGCCGACGACCGTTGAGCAAGCCCGTCAATCCTCGCAGGCGCGGGCAAGGAATCTTCTCAATTCCCTGTACCTAGTTCCGATAGGACGCCATACGGACGGCGTCTCTCGAGGGAACCATGCTCAACAATCTGTCTATTCGAAAGAAGCTTGCGCTTGTTGCGCTGGGGCCTTTGCTCCTTTTGCTGATTCTTTCCGCGCTCCGGATTCGGGGCGACTTGAACGAGGCATCCAATGCCACCGACACCCAGGCGCGCACGACGGTTTCGGCTCTGACGGGGCAACTCTTTGAGGCCGTCCGTGTTGAGGCGATAGAGAATCAGAACGCCGTGGCGATCCAAGGACTCGATCTCGACGGTGTCCGAGCAGACACCGATGCGGCGATCACGCGTTGGATCGATGGCGCTGGCGAGTTCAGCGGAATTGACGATGGCGCGCTCTCGAGTGTCGTCAGCGACTTCAACAGACATCGTGTCGACGTCGCTGGTGGCTTTGCTACCGCGGACGGAGCGCTCGCCGCGTTCGAAGCAGACGCTGGAGTTCTGCGTACGATCGCAGAGTTCGAAGCCCGCTTGAGTCAGGGTGCGTCAATCAATGCTGTGGATCTTCGACAGGCCGCAGATCTGACGACCGTGTCCCAAACCGCAGCTGAGCTGCAGCTTCTCGCAATGTGGTCAGCCCATGCTGAGATCATCCCCGCGCAGTTGCCCGCCGCCATTGGAGCGGCCGAGAATGCTGCAGACTCCTATGGCATCCGCAATGCCCTCGAGCTTCCTATCGGAGAAGGTTCGTACGACAGTCTCGTGAATGAGTTCTCCGTTCTCGCCGTTGGCGAAGACCCAGGTATTTCGGCGAATGACTGGCGTGCAGCGAGTGATGCACGCGCCACACAGCTGGCAGCCCTGCGAGTCGCTGAGGTTCAGGCGGCGAGCAATGCAGCTGCCGACCTACAAGGTGATGCGCAGAACACCATGCGCACGACGGGTTTGCTCGCACTCCTCGGCGTGCTCGCCGCTGTCGCCGCAGTTCTCGTGGTTGCGAAGGAAATCACCGGACCGCTGGCCGCCCTGCGAGATGAGGCGAAGCAGATCGCCGAGCACGACCTACCCCGCCTTGCCGAGTCGTTGTCGACGGGTCGTGCGGTTGAACCATCCGATACAGATCGCCCAATCGAGAAATTGGGTGACGACGAGTTCGGTGAGATCTCGGCAGGATTGCGCTCAATCCGTGAGAGTGCTGTCGGCCTCGGCGATCGCGTCGCGTCCCTCCAGTCAGGAATCGCCAGCACGTATGTAAACCTCGCCCGTCGAAACCAGTCGCTCGTCGACCGCCAGCTCGAAGCAATCGACACCCTCGAGGCAGAGGAACGAGACTCCGATCGCCTTGCGCTGATGTATCGCGTTGACCACCTCGCGACCCGCATGCGTCGAAACGCCGAGAGCCTCCTCGTTCTCGCCGATGCAAAGACGCCAGAGCGGCATAGCCCAGCGGTTGAACTGCGTGAGGTACTCCGAGTGGCGATTGGTGAAGTCGAGGACTATCGACGAATCATCCCGATTGCATTGGATGACCTGCACGTCGCCGGTCATCGAGCGCAAGATCTCGCCCACCTCTTGGCCGAGCTCATGGAGAATGCAGCGCAGCATTCGCCACCAGGCACGGCTGTTGATGTCACCGGGGCATTCGAGCCGTCAACTGGCGACTACGTCGTGACCATCCTCGATCATGGCACTGGCATGGATGCAGAGCAGAAGCTCGAGATGAACCAGCTGCTCCTGCGCCCACCTTCCTCAACCATGACCATCTCCCATTCCATTGGCTTGCACGTCGTGAGTCGACTCGGACACTCCCTCGGGCTCGGCGTGTCGCTGGCCGACGGAGAAGACGGCGGGCTGATTTCGTCGGTACGAATTCCCACCTCGGTGGTAGCTGACTGGGCCCATACCGCTCCCGCCGCGGCTTCGATGCCGCAAGCCACTGTTGCTGTGCCCCCTGTTCCGGCTCCGGTTGAACCACCGATGACTCCAGTTGTCGAGGTGCTCGCGCCAGAACCAACACCGGCACCGGTTGAACCACCAGCGGTGCCAGCGTTCGAGGTGTTCGCCCCAGAACCAACACCGGCACCGGTTGAACCACCAGCGGCGCCAGCGTTCGAATTCCTTGGCCAACTTGATGTGCCCGAGGCACCACCTGTTCCCACGATCGAGATGCCGCTGCTCGACTTGCCCAGCTTTGGCATGGAGCCAGTGCTCGACTCGTCGGCTCACGACCCGCTCGACGGCGAGGTGATCGAGGTACCGAGTGCCGGCGTCGAGGCGCCGCAACCCGTCGATACCGTGGATGTGTTCGCACCCGTCGGTGACGGACCGAACGTGCTCGATCCAGAGGTGTTTGCGCCTCCATTCAACGAATACGAGTCCGTTGCTTCGGATCCGGTGATTTCAGAGCCCGACGTTTCAGAATCTGTTCCTCCTGCCTCTGTGCCCGGACTTGCTCCGGTTGCTGAGACAGCTGCTTTGGCGTCAATGGCACCGCCCACGGTGCAAGAGTTCGTACCGCCAGCGGCCGTACAGGCGCCCGCACCAGTTGCCGAAACGGTTGCACCTGCCGCACCGGTCACGCCGGCCGGGCTGGTTAAACGTCAGCGCAACTCAAGTGAGGGAATTCCGCCGGTCGACCTGAACGCCGATCGCACTGCACCCTCGCAACGAACACCCGATCAGGTGAAGAACATGTTGTCCCGATACAAAACAGGGCTCGAACGAGGTCGCGGTGTCGCAGGAACGGAGGGTGAATCATGAGTACGCAGACGAATGATGTCAGCTGGCTCATCTCGAGCTTCGTGGAGCAGACCCCCGGTGTCGTTGAAGCGATCGTCGTCTCTTCCGATGGTTTGCTGATGGCTATGTCGAAGGGTCTGGATCGCGCTGGCGGTGACCGATTTGCTGCGGTGGCGTCGGGACTCATTGGACTCGCCTACGGCGCTGCTGGACGTTTCGGAGGTGGCAAGGTCAATGAGGTCATCGTCGAGATGGACAACGCATTGCTCCTCGTCACTGGCATAGGCGATGGATCTTCGCTTGGGGTCGTTGCCGACGCCAACTGCGACATTGGCTATGTCGGCTATGAGATGGCCGTTCTCGTCGAAAAGGCCGGCCGAGTCTTGACCCCTGAACTTCGTGCGCAACTCGTGAGTTCGCTGCCACGATGACCGCACAGGACGTCAACCAAGATCTCGGCGGGGCGCGACCGCCCGGGCGACTGCGGGTACCGCCGTACGCCGTGACTGGTGGTCGTACGCACGTCGATGTGGATATTCCCTTCGAGGCGTTGGTCCGCACGACCGTGCGTGGCCTAGAGAACATGCAGCTCGTTGCATTCGAGCGGCGCGACATCCTGAAACTTGCCGAGCGCCCAATTGCCGTTGCTGAGCTTTCGGCCCATCTCCGATTGCCGATTGGGGCGATCCGAGTGCTGGTTGGCGACCTCAGCGTTGAAGGGCACGTACAAACGAAGGCGATGACGGTCAAGGCCGACACCGCTCTTCTGGAAAGGGTGCGTGATGGTCTCCGTCGACTCTAGTTTCGCGACTCCGCCACCGGCCACCGAGTCCGTCCCGCTCCCCGTCAAGATCGTCGTTGCGGGCGGGTATGCGGTTGGAAAGACAACCTTTGTCGGTTCGATCTCTGAGATCGATCCGCTGACCACTGAGGCTGCGCTCACTACCGTCAGTGCCGATGTGGACAACGAGGGTGACGCAAGCGCGAAGACCTCCACGACGGTGGCGATGGACTTCGGTCGCGTCGGCCTCGGTGACGAGCTGGTGCTGTATCTCTTCGGCACGCCGGGACAGGATCGTTTCCGGTTCATGTGGGATGAGCTCACGCGTGGTGCGATTGGTGCCGTTGTGCTCCTCGATACCCGACGCTTCGAAGATTCCTTTGGGGCCGTTGAGTACTTCGAACGTGCCCAGGTTCCTTTCGTCGTTGCGATCAACGCCTTTCACGGTGATCTCCATCACAGCATCGAGGAGGTACGCGAGGGTCTCGATCTCGATCCGGACATTCCGGTCGTGTCGACCGATGCTCGGTCTCGCACGCGGACCAAGGCAACACTGCTCGAACTCGTGGAGCATGCGCTCGTGAAAGCGGAGTCATAACCTCAGGCGAGTTTCTCAGAAGTCTTCGTCATCAGGAATTCTGGTCATCAGCGAGATGTGTCATGTTTCCTTGTTCGATCCGTTGCAAGACCGGTCGGATCTTGACGAGGTACCAGATGGCGAGTGGCAGGCCGATCGGGACGATGGCAACGCCCATCAGCAGTGAAGCGAGCCAAACGATCTGCGTTCGTTCGGAGAAGGCCCACACCCACTGCGGATATCTTGCCGCGTGGAGAAACGTGAGACCGACAAAGGCAATCGGGCTTCCCGCGATGGCGATCCAGAACGCCATTCTGATGAATGCCTCGACGCCTCCCATTGTGCGACGATAGCGTTCCGAAAAGAGCGACGTCTGACCCTCTCGACGTTCCTCGGGAGGCGCAGCGATGGAAACAATCCCCGATGTCTGTCCGCGTTGCGCGAACTCGCTGGGTGACGCAGAGTTTTATGGCGTGTGCGAGCAGTGTTCGATTGAGCTTCGTTCGGTCTTTGATGGTTCGCCCCGTGGTGATGTCGCACCGGCAGAGTACGAACCAAAGATGAACGTCACTCCGAACGCTGTTGCGTCCAAGGAGTAATCACCACATTCCTCGAGATTCGAGCACCGTACGCAACACGGTTGGTCGGTCCGTCATGATTCCGTCAACGCCAAGGTCAAGCAGGCGGTTCATCTCGCTGGGATCGTCGATTGTCCACGCATGCACGACCACTCCGTCGGCGTGTGCTTGCTCCACGAATCTTCGATTGATCACGGGGATGCCACCAAAGGTGGTGGGAACCTGCGCTGCGTGGCCTTGTCCGAGGGGCCGCCCAATTCCTCGGCTGCGCGCGACCAAGCGTATGATTGCGCCGGAGCCAAAGGAGGTGCAGAGCCGGGTTCCCTGCAGTTTGCGGGCTCGTCGTAGCCGCCTCTCGGAGAACGATCCAATACACACACGATCGAAGGCTTGAGAGTTTTCGATATCGGCAAGCAGTGGTACGAGAACTTGGTCGGACTTTGCGTCGAAGTTGAATCGGGTCGTGGGAAATTGCGAGAGGAGCTCTCGAATCGTCGAAAGCTGCCCCTCGCCATTGATCGCGATGTTGCGAAGGTCGTTCCATCGCCACTCGTGAATCTTGCCGGACTCGCTACTCACCCGATCGATACGGCTGTCGTGGAAGGCAACGACAACTCCGTCGGCGGTGAGCTGTGCGTCCGTCTCGATGTACCGATAGCCGAGATCGTGCGCTGCCTGGAACGCTTGGATGGTGTTCTCGGGTGCTTCGCCTGCACCGCCTCGATGCGCAATTGCAATGGGATGTATTGCATCGAGGTAGGGATGCGCCGTCACGTCGTCATGGTATCGGTGGGCCGGGGGCAGCCATCGGGTCGGGGATTGCTCATCGTTACGACAGATAAGCGATCACTTCGGCATCTGGATAACTGCGCAGTCAATTTAGCTGCACGCTGAGCGTGGCCACTAACGTTGAACGAATGCGTAGGACAAAGCTTGTAGCAAGCCTCGGACCGGCCACCGATGATCCGGAGGTGCTTCGTGGAATTATTCGTGCTGGGGTAGATGTTGCCCGCGTGAATCTGTCTCATGGCTCGGTCGATGATGGCATGGAGCGCTACAACCTGGTTCGCAGGATCGCCGCCGAGGAAGGCCGACATGTCGGGGTTCTCGCCGACCTGCCCGGCCCGAAGATTCGCACCGCAGTGTTCACCGAAGAGTCGGTGTTCGAAAATGGCGACAGCGTGCGAATCGTCGCGGGAAACAAGACGTCGTCGACGTCGGTGATCGAGGTCGACTACGACGACATCGTGACGAGCTTCGTCCTCGGAGATCGGATCGTACTCGGGGACGGACGGTTGGTCCTCGAAGTGAGCGATGTCACCGCCGACGAGATCGTCGGCGTCGTTGTCCACGCAGGCAAGCTCATTGGTCAGCCTGGAGTACACGTACCGGCGGACAAATTGACCATGTCGACGCCAACCCCGCAGGACCTGAAGCTCCTCGACGTGTTCGTCGAAGCCGGTGTCGACATGGTGGCGATCAGCTTCGTGAAGTCGGCACACGATATGCGTCGGGTCGGAACCGAACCACATCCACGTGGACCGCTGCTGGTCGCAAAGATAGAGACGCGTGCGGCTGTCGAAAACCTCGAGGGGATCATTCAAGCGAGCGGAGCGATCATGGTCGCCCGTGGCGACCTCGGAAATGAACTTCCCATCGAAGACCTCCCGATCACGCAAAAACAGATCATCGAGCGCTGCATCGCTGGCGGAAAGCCGGTCATCACCGCCACCCAGATGCTCGAGTCGATGATCACCGCACCGGCGCCAACACGCGCGGAAGCGTCCGACGTGGCGAACGCCGTGTGGGACGGTTCAAGCGCCGTCATGTTGTCGGGCGAGACAGCCGTCGGTGTCGATCCAATCAACGTCGTGCGCACGATGGGTCGTATTGCTCGCAAGGCTGACGAGGTGTTCGATCACGATGCCTGGGCAAGGAACGTCACCGCATTACGTATGACCGAGAGTGGGTCGGGTCACGAGGTGACCGATGCAATGACCGTCGCGGCGTGGCGAGCCGTGCGCGAACTCGACGTCGTGGCCATCTTTTGTATGTCCGGGACCGGCTTTACCGTTCGTCAGATGGCACGTTTTCGTCCTGAGGCGTTGATCTTGGGCTTCAGTACGGACAAACGGACAGTCAACCAGCTCAGCATGAGTTGGGGCACGGTACCGCTGTATCTCCCGACCGCTGGTACCCGCGACGAGATGATTGTTGAAGCCCTCGATGTCGCCGCGGCGCAAGGCCACGTGCGATCCGGGGACCAAGTCGCAATGCTGAGCGGCGACGGCGTTGGCGCGAAAGTGACGAACAACCTGCGCATCGTGCAGGTGCCGTAATGAGCTCTCATGACGTTCGTTTCGGCGGATCCGGGATTCCGCAAACCGTGCTCCCGGTCGAAGCAGAAGAGGTCGCGTCGGCAATCGACGTGGCATCGAAGCTCTCAGGTGATGATCGACGCGAAGCATTGGCGGCTGCTGCTGC
>RCNE010001731.1_pt1 | contig 11822 bp, 11 predicted proteins | sample 2041361 | NCBI WGS metagenome assembly RCNE01 (sample SAMN09708229, study PRJNA481090) | Marine sediment metagenome, whole genome shotgun sequencing project.
TTAATTAACATCTAGCCCCGTGGCCGGCACAGATTATTTGGTGGCCACTCAGCGCAAGTAACCATAAGTTTCGTATCCACACGCAAAACAGACGGACCACCACATACCCTGTATCTGGATCGCATCCAAGATCAATGGGAAACCCCGACAGCTGCCGTTGGCCTTGTCTGGAATCCAATGTCAAACACGCAGATTTCCCACAAGAGTGTTATCCACGCCAGTGCTGTTGCGTTGGATGACCTGGATAGTTGCCTGGTGGTCATAGTCGGATTTGATTCGGATGTCGGCCAAGCCGCATGTGCCGTACCCAGACTGGCTCTTCCTCAAAACAATCATCCCCTTGCGATCATTTTGAGCGGAGCAAATCTCCGCTAGGGTCCCGGCATATCAACTTGGATTAGCAGCAAAATCCGTAAGTAAGCCGGATACAGCCTACTAATGGGCCCAAAACTGCACTTGAGTGCCCTCCGACAAGTACGCCAATCTCAAAACTAGTTTCGACGACCCAACTATTCGCGGTGGTCTTAATCGAAGCGAGCGCAGCACTTCTTGTACTTCTTTCCGCTTCCGCACGGACATTTCTCGTTGCGCCCGATTTTTCTGCCGCGCCTTTCTTTGGTCCGAAAGTTCATTGGTTTCCCAGGACGGAGGATTTGGGGCTTCTTCAGATCTTGAGTCGCTTTGTCCAGATCATCCGATTGCTCCCACGGGAACTGGAGCCCCATTGCGAACTTTAGACCAGAAGTCTTCGGATCAATGATCACCCCATACCAAGCCTCTGCTCTTTGGTCATATTTTCTGACCTGGCAATGTCTGTCCAATCGCTCCGTAGCAGTAATGACATCGTCGCCATTGCAGTGGATGGTTAAACCGATCCTGCCTTTTTCACCGACGCCAATCGAAAAGTCGTGATGTCCGCCATCTTTTGCATGAAAACCGATAATGGCGCCAATTCCGTCGTTAATGCGTTCAACTGTCTCTCCGCTCATTTCTAGCAAAAGAAAACCCAGATCAATCGAGCCTTGATGCTCTAGATGCTCAATTTCTTGAACAATCCTCCCGAATATCGTGTCTATGTAGCGCGTAAGGATGCCGTCGGGCGTCGGAGTTCCAGGCGCATTATCTCGGCGCGTCAACATGGCTAGATCAAGGTCAGCACAAATATCGTCTCCGAGATGCATGAGCGAGATATTAGGATCCACCCAGAGGTTCTGCTTGAGGTGATACGAAAGGCAAGTCAGCTCGTGACTGACCATGATTGACTCCGTATATTGAACTCTTCGGTTGATGTAGCTCAGAAAATAGAGCGGCGACTGGAGCATTTCGGTTAGCACGTCTAGTAGAAATACGTCGATGACGAATGGCGGCCTAATCCGATCGGACTCCTCAAACTTGAGAAACTGCCTTGCCTGAAAACTCAAGGCTGGATAGTGGTCGGATACGACACAAAATGGGTACACCTCCTTGAAGTCACGGGTGATTTCAAGTTGATTTCCGTCGTGATCCTGGAGCCGAAATGTGCTGTCGAGCAAGTACTCCGCACAAGATGCGGACTGGTCATAGGCGTCTTGAATGGCAGATTTGAAGTCGTCGCGTAAGGAATTGTCATTTCCTTTTCGCGCCGCGATAGTGAGGCGTTTCGACTTCGCCTGCAGGATGATAGCTCGATTCGCAAAAACGACGAGGACATCAATTTCGCCGACTCTATTGTTCTTCGAATCGTATATTTCAACATTTCTAAATACGCGCTTCTCCCCAAACACGAGTTTCAGCCTTTGCTCTGAGAATCTTTCGGCAAAAACGCCCCTATGCTCCATCGCTGTATCGACGTAGGCAGAATCGTCGATAAACCAAAAGAAGGGCGTCTCGTAGAACGCCTCAAGCAAGCTATAGTGCTGGAACAACAAGTATTCGCTGTCGTCAATGCAGACAATCGGATATGCGTTAGTCGAATTGAAGTCATCCAGCGCCCCAAACTGATCCATATCGACGTCTTCAGGGGGGACGAACGACTCAACTACAGAGCGAACTACTGCTTCGTCAACATTGGACGCAGAAGCAATCTCATCGGTCGAAAATGTAAACGCGGGTAGAAACGTCCACTCGTCTGGCAACTTCTCTGCCATCGTCTCCATTAGTCCATTGATCTTCTCGTTCTGTATTTCGCCGATCGCAGAAACAACGGACACCGCGTCAGTCACCGAGTAGCCGCGGTTCGCCTGAAACCAATTGTCATCGAGGCAGTACTTGTCTAGTGTTAGATCTCGATACTGAAATTGATATGCACCTTCTCCGCCATAGAAAATGGCTTCTCTCAGTGCCTCTCCTGCTGTAAGCGGTCCTTGATCATCAGCCTTAAGCTCTTGCGGATTGAGAGACTCAATGAGCGGCAGCATCATTGAGTTGTGAATTTCTTGTAACAGTGCTTCGGCTCGATCTATGTGGTTTTGGACCACGTCCGCTTGCGGAAGCGTGAGGTCGAATTCGCCTTTTCGAGCGAGCCCAATCAGAGTGGATATCTCCGTTCTGATCAGTCGCTCCATCGAAAACTGCTGAAGTACATCGTCGGTTTTCAATTCACCATCGGAGTACATGATCGTGTTGTCACGGAAGCAGAAATACGCCAACGCATGGGCGAAGCCGGTGGACTTACAGACTTCCTCCAGCTCTTCGAAGATCTCCTGCTCTGAGCGCGGTTTTTCTATCGTGTCTCTCCCATTATTCTCGTAGACCGACAACAGGCTATCTGACCCCGGGCAGCACCGAGAGGTCAATACATTCGATTCTACGCCAGTCGAAGTTGTCTTAGTGCTGGTGGAACTCCGCCTGTCGGGGAGGATTTCAAGGCGGTGGTCCCAAAACGGGATCCAGAAACCTGGAAAGCCCAATGTGGAGATTAGCAATGATGGCGACCGCCGCTGCTGGCTGACATGTTTCTGAATTCGGGAGCCTGTGCCGAATTTCATCCACAGAACCTAAGTCGATACGTGTGCCTACATGCTAAGTGACCTAATGACGAGCCAGGTTATCTGCCAGTAGATATAAGGCGTGAGCAACCAATACTCTTATGAGCCGCTACTCTTGATCTTCCAATACGTCACCGCTGCACCAATCAAGGCAGTCACGATCGGAATTAGAAACTTCAAGGCGGTCTGTTGACGCTGTTCACTACGATCTGCAACTTTCTCAAGCACTTGTTGTTGGCGCTCTCTGTCGAGCAGCTCAGCCCCAGAGTATGATGCAACCACGTCGACAAACTCGTCCTCAGTGAAGTCATCGGGCCGAATAAAACTAAGCCGCTCCGGTTTGATTGACTTTTCTTTGAGGGCCACCAAAGCGTGCGGAGTCGAAGTTGTGATCAATTCCAAAACAGGCCCATCGTCGAATGCTCTTGCCGTATGCATTGCTTGAGACACGGACCCAACCGCGGAGAACTCGAACGCATCGACTTTGGCCCGAAGTTGGCCTGTTCGCGGATTCACGGTGACATTTCCCGCGCCCGTCACTACAGCAGCACCACTAGCTGCGTCGCCCTCGCCGACGATGTGAGTTGAGTTTCGTTCTTGTGCTTCAATCAGCGTATCAAGTCGCTGCTCGATTTCGGCGTCGTGTTTTTCGCGATAGGCAAGTAATGCTTCTGATAGAACCTTTGCCTTTTCAGCAGCATCGGCGTGCTGCTTCTTACGGTGATCCTCGAGTGCCTTCGCCAGCTGACGTGCCGAAGATACTTTATCTAAGTTCGGTAGTTCATCTTCACTATTCATGCGTCAATCATAACTCGACTCATTGCGACGTTTCATTCCGCGACGCAATTCAAGACGTCATTCATTCTCAGGCTGGGCTGCAGGCCGCTCATACGAGTCTTCGAGGCAGGAGCGAGCACCGGGCAATGAACCTTGACCGCCAATTTGTGGCCGTAATCAGCTGCCCTGCGTGCCAAATTTTGAAGAGTTTTCGCGATCGTTATTGATAATTGAGCAAGATTGCGTACCTGCCATTCCTGAATACGCAAACAGCCCGCAATTAGTGATTGCACGCCCTAGTATCCAAGCATCAGGCGGGTGGTTAGTAATCCAATCGTCCGACCAACCCAATCCCGCATATATCCCGCAGGATCTTCTCTGGCGCAATATTCTCGGTACAAAACCACCTGGTGACGAGCCAAGCCGGCTAGGCCAAGCAGGTATCACGCACCCACCTACCGGTATTACCGATGCGCATGAGCGAACACCTGGTTAGTAACCATGTAGGTTCCTGCCCTCCGAAGGCAGGGGTCACAGGTTCGAATCCTGTCGGGCGCGCCATATTTTTCAAATAGTTACGTGGTTTCGCGCCATCGCCAATAGTGCGTTGTGACCACCACGTGACCAGTTTGTGACCAAAAATTACAGTTTCGCCAAAGCGATTAGTCTGTGCGTCGGCAACCCGACACGCAGGCTAAGCAAGTTGTCCGTGGCCACGCGCTAGGCGGTCAGATAGAGGATCAGAATCGCGTAGCAGGCAAAAATGACTGACAGAAACTGAAACCATGCCGGCCGGAGTGCGACTAGCAGCATCAGACCACCGCCTATTGCCGGAAACAAAAACGAAAGCAGCGGGGGATGACCGAACATCGTTATGTTGACGTGTGGCCCGATACAAAAGTAGCCAAGCATCGAGAGCGCCGACAGTCGTCCAAACGAGCGACTGTGTGCCAGAAAAACCAGCTCCGAATCATTGGAGATATCGTAGTCCTCATGCGGCAGCGCGAGTTCGGCTGCGCCGTAGACGAATATAGACCCAACAACCAGAATGAAGAAATCGACGATCGACCATTCCGTGACGGTTCTCAGCTCCCAACCGACCCACCATAGTTGCAGTATGAAGAGCATGACAACGACGCCCCACAAAGCGGTCGCCCAGTGAAAGGTCACGCGATCGTGGACGCGAATCAGCCCGGCGGTGGAATTGAGCAGGCGCGTGAGTGCCAGACCGAGAATTATCGAAATGGCTATGAACACATATTCATGCTGAGTCATGTAGTGAAGATGCCTGTGGTTCTAAAGGAATTCGATCGAGCAGTGTCACAGCCATTTTCATTAAAGCATTTGGAATTGGCATCTAACTTTAGCCATAAGGATCCGCAGCCTATCTTGGAGGCGTGTGATCAACGTAGATAAGCTCATCCGTTGGAAAGCCCAGATTTTCGGCTTTGTAGACTAGTGCGGACAAAACGCGCAGGTCAAGTTTCGGTGAGCGAGCCAGTATCCATAAGTAGCCGCGATCAGGTCCGGCGATTAACGCATATTGGTAATCTTCTTTGTCCAACTCAACGATGTTATAGCCACCATAGAATGGGCCGAAGAACGACACTTTCAATTGGCCGACATCAGCATCTCCGACGAAGTAAGCCTTTCCCGTTGCCTCGTCCCATTCGCCCTTTGCGACTTTGTAGCCACGGTTAACCACGTTCACTCCACCGTCATGTCGCATGCTGTAATTCGCGGCGACATTGGACGTGCCTCGCTCGAACCGATGATCGAGGCGGGCGACTTCGAACCACGTGCCGAGGTAACGATCGAGTTCGAATCCGGTCACGACTTGCACTCCGTCGGGCACGCCTGTGCAGCCACTTTGCAATACGTTGGTCAGCAATGTCATTGCCGCCATCGAAATTCTTTGCCGAGTCTTCATGAACAGTTGGTGCTCCGTTTGCGTAACAGCCAGATTCTCGTCGCAAGCCCAGGGTATACGGTGCCCGCTTGCTTAGTAATCGGTTACCACCCATCGTTACAGGATGTTGCGAAGCGCCTTGACGTGCTTGTCGGGCACGATGGCAGTATTTTCGTCGTATCATTGCAGGACTATGAGCGACAAAATAACAGATACTTTATGGAGCAACACTGGGAAAGGTCGACCGGTATTCGCTGTCAATCCCGGATCAGGGCAAGAATCGGTGTGGGATTACCCGCGACCGCCCACCGGGCGGCGCGACAACCGTTTGATCGAGGTTGGTGATGGCGACAACATCATCGCCAGAACGAATAGTAGTTACAAGGTTATGGAGACAGCAAGTCCGCCGACGTTCTACATTCCACGACATGACATCAACTGGGACTTCCTGGTCGCGACACGCGGTGGATCAGTCTGCGAATGGAAAGGAGCGGCAGCATATTGGGCGCTCGCGAGCAACCCCAGTGAGGTGATCGCGTGGGGCTACCCGCGGCCACGGCCACGTTTCGACGTTATCAAAGATGCTCTCGCGTTCTACCCGGGTCGCATTGCATGTTCTATCGATGGCGAGCGTGTCGAGCCGCAGCCTGGCCGGTTCTATGGCGGCTGGATCACTTCAGACGTTGTAGGTCCATTCAAAGGTGAGCCCGGCACCGGGCACTGGTAGCCAGAAATAGCATAGGCCAGGTCATCGCCTGATCATGCGGCAGTGAAGTGCTGCAGGAACTCCTCTGCGGCTTCGAATATTCGCAGGCGTCGTCTTCCATCGAGTCGATCAAGCGCCCTTGGCATTAACGCAAGGCGGGGATTGACGGAGAAGAAATCGCGTTGCTTTTCGATGAACCGCCAATACAGGCCGTCGACGACGTCGCACCATGGCCCCTTCTTGTAGTCGCTCATCTTGAGCAGATAATTCGAACCACAAATGTAGGGTTTGGTCGCAAATATACCGCCGTCGCTGAACAAGCCCATGCCATAAACATTTGGGCCCATGACCCACTCTGACGAATCGACGTACATTTCCATGAACCAACGATGAGCAGTGCTCGGGCGAATCTCGCACAAAGTCATGAGGTTGCCGAGCACCATCAGCCGGGGAATGTGATGAGTCCAGCCCAGTCGTTGCGCCGTCTGAATCGAATCATCAAGCGGCGGAATGCCGGTCGTGCCTTCGTACCAGGCACCGGTCAGCTCGCGCTCATGCGACCAAAAATTGCGACTATCCTGCTCGTTACCAAACGTTCTGTAGATACCACGCACAAACTCGCGCCAGCCAATCACCTGTCGGACGAAACCTTCGAGGCTTTGCAGCGGAATCTTGTCCGCGCGATTCATCACCGATGCAATGATCTCAGCCGGCGTCAACAGGCCCAGGTTCATACAGGGGCTCAGCGCACTGTGAAATACTGTCGGTGATCGAGTCGTGATCGCGTCCTCGTAGGGCCCAAATTGCTCGAGCCGACGCTCAACGAAGTCGTCCAGCGACCTTCGCGCTTGCTCGCGCGTTGTCGGCCAGCAAAATTCGTCGGCTGTGCCGGGATGATCGGAAAATTCCCTCGCGACGAGCTCAATCACGTCAGTGGCATGTTTCGGTGGGCTCGCCCAATCTATCGCCGGAGGTGTGACATTCTTCGGTAATTTCCTGCGATTGTCCGCGTCGAAACTCCAGCGCTCCCCGAGCGGTTGACCCGCATCATCGACCAGGATTCCGAGTCTCTGTCGCTGCTGTTTGTAAAACTCGCTCATCTTCAAACGCGTTTTGTCTTTCGCAAACGCAGCAAACTCATCGCGAGTGCACAGAAACATGGGCGAGCGAAGCTCGGTTCGGCGAAGGTCTCGAGACTCGGCGAAACTGACCAGCCGCTTCTCCATAGGCTTGTCTTCGATCTCGAAATGTCTTAATTCGGTGGCGTTGAGGTTATTTAACATCGTGCCAAGCTGCGCTTCATAGCTCTGCACGCTTTTCGTATCAAGCGTGTGATAGTGCACATCGTAACCGGCAGCGGTCAGTTCATCGGCGTAAGATCGCATCGCGGCAAGGAATAGCACAATTTTTTGCTGGTGATGGCGAACGTAGGTACACAGCCCTATGTCTTCGACCATGAAGACACTGACTTCAGTCGCAGCCGGCAGGTGTTCGAGCGCAAATAGCTGGTTGCCGAGAATGACGAGTAATGCTTTCGGCTGGTCAGTGCTACTCATTACAGATGTTCCTTATTTACGGCTCAAACAGGCAGAAACAATCTAATACACTTGCGTACAGATCTGAAACCACTTCTCATATCTGTGTTGATATTGTCTCAGACCACAATAATTAGACCCCTAAGGAAGACTAACGATGAGACATCCACTTACGCGAATTTTCACACCCATTGCATTGATAGTTGGTATGGCGCTTTCTACCGTTGCTATGGCCGGTCACCACGGCATGAAAGAAGAGCCCGCCTCTGACATCGTCGATGTCGCTGTTTCCGCGGGCCAGTTCAACACTCTTGCCGCTGCACTAGACGCAGCGGGCCTTATCGAGACGCTGAAGGGCGAGGGCCCGTTCACGGTCTTCGCGCCGACGGACGCGGCATTTGAAAAACTGCCAGCCGGAACGGTTGATTCGCTCCTGAAGCCGGAAAACAAAGATAAGCTGATCGCTATACTGACTTATCATGTCGTGCCCGGAAACGTCATGGCTGAAGATGTCGTCAAGCTCAGCGGAGCCACCACGGTGAACGGTGCGGATGTCGCAATCGCAGTCGTTGGCGGCAACGTCCGCATTGATGACGCAACGGTGATTAAGACTGACATCAATGCCAGCAACGGTGTCATTCACGTCATCGACTCTGTCATACTGCCAAACTAGGTTCTAGATAGGCGCGGCACGCCGGACGTGCCGTGCCTGTACGGCCGAGTCATTGTGATATCAGGATGATTGATAGAGAGACTACCGCCAGCGCAGTGGCGAGAGAGCGCACTCTGAAGTACGCGTTCGAAATGACACTCATGTGCAACAGGCGATAGTCGACAAATAGCAGACATAGAAAAGCTACTACTTGTGAAACGAGCGCCATCTCCAAGTCACCCATAACAAACGATATCCAGGCCGCTAGAAACACAATGTTGCTGCTGATGAACAGGTTGAAACGAATATCGGCTTGTTTCAGTAGATAAGTAGCCCAGTGGGCGCCCGCCAGAAAGCAGATGATTGCAAGGCCGTAGGAACTGGCCAGCGTATCGAGCGCACCGAGTGGCTCAATGGTGTCAATGCCGACCAGAGGTAATAGGGCACAGGCCAGAAACGGGGTCGCCCCTGCAAGTGCCAGGGCCGTATAAAGAGTGGGAGATTTCATACAGCCATCATTACAGTCTGGATGCGGTACTCACTGGTGATCGATACTTTTTGTTACAGCACAAGCATAGCAATTTCGGTCAATAATCTTCAGCATAGAAAACAGCGGGACAGACCTAAGACCATCAAGGGGTCGAACTGATCCTTGGAGCATAAGATGCGCACGTTACTAGGAATTCTAATTCTAATGGGCATTTCTACTTCACTAGCCAGCGATGGAATTCTTCTCGATCAGGATTTCAGGCAACTGGCGACGGATGACGTAGTCAACCTGGCCCATGCCTATGGTGGCAAAGTAATCCTTGTCGTGAATACGGCCTCGAAATGCGGCAACACACCGCAGTATGAGGGCCTCGAAAAGCTGTATCAGGAATACGGCGATAAGGGGCTTGTCGTTCTAGGCTTCCCGTCCAATGACTTTTTCGGCCAGGAGCCGGGAACAGAGGAGACAATACAGGAGTTTTGTCGGCTGACCTACAGCATCAAGTTTCCGATGTTTGAGAAGGTCACGGTGAAGGAGGGAAATGCTCACCCGTTCTTTGATCAGCTGGCAGCTGCGGCAGGCACATACCCGACCTGGAACTTTCACAAGTATTTGATCGGTCGTGACGGCACGCTGGTCTCCGAGTTCAGCCCGCGTACCCAACCGTATGCGGACGACCTGCTCTCGGCGATCAAGACGGAACTGAGCAACTAATCCGGCCATGCCCGAAGGACCCGAGATACGCCTGGCGGCGGACCGAATCGCCAAGGTGCTCGTCGGCCAGCCGATGGCCGAAGTTCACTTCGGGCTAACGCATCTAAAGCGCTTCGAAAAACGTCTGACAGGCAAAAAGGTCACCGCAGTCAGTACTCGGGGCAAAGCCATGCTGACACGTTTCGACTGCGGGTTGACGCTTTACAGCCACAATCAACTTTATGGACGCTGGTTTACAACAAGGCGCACACGAACGCCAAAAACCAAACGCTCGTTGCGCGTCGCGTTACATACAGAGACTCACAGCGCGTTACTCTACAGTGCGTCCGATATTCAGGTCCTCAATGACGACCAACTGTCGTTCCACGCGTTCTTGCAGCGCATTGGCCCGGATATCCTCGACCCGCAGCTCACGGCAGAGGACATCGTGCGGCGGCTGCAATTGCCGAAATTTTGCAAACGGGCGCTTGGTAGCCTGTATCTCGATCAGGCGTTTCTGGCCGGTAACGGCAACTACCTGCGGTCAGAGATTCTTTGGACGGCCGGTATCGAACCGACGCAAAAGCCCGCCGAACTAGATTCAGAAGTGCTGGAGAGGCTTGCCCGGGAAACGCTTCGCATCAGCCGCCGTTCGTATCGAACCCGCGGGGTGACGGTGGCGCCCGGTCTCGCCAAGTCACTAAAAGCTCGCGGCATGACGTACAAGGAATACCGTTTTTACGTTTTTGGCCGTGACGGACTGCCTTGTCACCGCTGTAATACTCGAATTGAACGGCGTTCGATGGGTAGTCGGAACATATTCGTTTGTCCGGAATGTCAGCCGAACGAGTCGATCGCGCGTCGAGCGCTCAAGTCGAAAGAATGACCTTGCTCGCGTCTTTGCAACCGAATTGCACTGTCGCGGTGATCGGAGCCAGCGGCGGTGTAGGCCATGCATTCGTCAAACTACTGGCCGATGATGACAATGTCGGCGACGTGTACGCCTTTTCCCGCACACCGATCGAATTTGCCGAGAAAAAAGTGCACAGTCATTGGCTCGATCTTACCGATGAAGCGTCCATCGAAGCGGCGGCCGACGTTGCGACCGCCGATTCACGACTGGACCTGGTAATTGTCGCCAGCGGAATCCTGCACAGGGATCAGCAGATCCGGCCTGAGAAAAGCATGCGCGAAATAGATCCGCAGTCGCTCGCCGAAGTGCTTGCTGTAAATACGATCGGGCCGGCGCTGGTGGCCAAGCATTTCCTTCCGAAGCTCAGTAAAGGACATAAGACCGTGTTCGCGGCGCTGTCGGCACGCGTCGGCAGTATCAATGACAATCGCCTTGGCGGTTGGGTCTCGTATCGAATGTCGAAAGCCGCGCTCAACATGCTTGTAAAAACAGCGGCAATCGAGCAGGCGCGTAGTCGGCCGGAGTCGATAGTCGTGGCATTGCATCCCGGCACCGTGAATACGGCGCTGTCACAGCCATTCACCCGACGTGTCGAATCGTCACGACTGTTTTCGCCCGCGCACTCTGCAGGCAAATTACTACAGGTGATCGACGCCTTGGGGCCGGAGGACTGCGGTGGGTTCTTCGCATACGACAGTTCCCGCATCGATTTTTGATGCCAGGAGCAAACTGTTACAACTCGAAACACACTTGTGGAGAACAATCCGTCATCCTGATGTCCCGAACTACAAGGATCCTTCCATGAAGACGTTTCTCCTCCGCCATGCGGGTGCATTCCAGCTGGTATTCGTAGTAGCCGTGGTCGGCTCTGCGGTACTGTTGTCTGCCTCTTTGCAGCCAGATACGTCGGACGTACGGCCGAAAGCGGCCGTCAGCCGCGTAGCGGTTTCCGTTGTGGAGCCTGGCCCATCGGCGTACAGACCACGCGTGAAACTTAATGGCGTGGTGGAAGCCAGGACCGTGACTAGCATCCTTCCGCAGGTTGCAGGTCGGGTTGTCGAAGTTTCGCCGTTATTCCGACCTGGAGCTACTGTCACCAAAGGCGAGGTGCTGTTCGCCATAGATCCAACTGACTATGAATTAGCTGTAGACCGTACCTTGGCTGATATCGAGATTGCCCG
>RCNE010002317.1_pt1 | contig 11821 bp, 9 predicted proteins | sample 2041361 | NCBI WGS metagenome assembly RCNE01 (sample SAMN09708229, study PRJNA481090) | Marine sediment metagenome, whole genome shotgun sequencing project.
AAATTTTTATCAATTTATTTTCCTTTTTTGGAACCATTTATCGTTCAATGACAGTCCTATACTGACTTTGAAATAAGTCTCCTCAACTAAATCAGCTACTGTGGTACCTCGTTTACCGTATTCAAAACCAACATTCATATTGGAAAAACCTCCTCCAACTGGTAAACCAACTCCAAAAGTTATGCCAAAATCATGTATCGATGTATTATTGACTATAAAGCCTGTTTTGGAAGTGTGCGCACCAGCTCTATAGGTGATTCTTTTCAAATAACTGGTAAATGAAGCATAATCAGGCACAAAATATCCGCCTACTCTAACAGTATTGGCAGCTTCATATGCTATATTATCCGGATCAATAAAGTCATTTCTAAATAAGCTAAAATCCTGAAAACTGTATTCTGCTCCCAAAAACCACTTTCTATCCCGACCAAATCCAAGCCCAAAAGTAGTTTTTGTTGGAATTTTCAGTTCTGTATTTCTAAGGTTTTCAAGTTCTAAATTTACAAGCTTTACTTCAATTTCATCTCCTGTACTTAATGAAAATGAACCTAATCTTTCAATATTTGAAGACACCAAATTGGCCTGTGTATTTACTGTAACTGAGCTAAATAAAGTGTATTCCTTTTTAATCCTGGGCGTATAAGTTGCTCCGTAATTAAAATCAAAACCGTTAATCTCAGAATCACGAATGTCTATTGTACCATATTGTATTCCTTCAATACTTTGAACACTCTGGTATTGTAAGGTGCCAAAGCTGAAATTTACTGTTGCCCCAACATTCAGATTTTTGGTAATTTCATATCCTGCTGATAAATATACTTTATTCAACCCCCCCTTCCCTGTAAACTTATTTAAAACTATATCTTGGCCGGCATTAGTAGTTTCAGAAAGAACATTATAACCCACAGCCGTATAAGGTAGAACTCCTATTCCCATACCTAACTTTGGTGTTATGGGAAATGCCAGGGAAATATATTCAAGAGAGGTGACCGAAGAACTTTGTTTTTCTGTAAAATCTTTCAATTTTACTTCTTTATGCCCTCCTCCTGCGGTAAAAGTCACTAACTTGAGTTTACCGTAAGCGGCAGGATTATTTAAGTTAATATGAATACTATCTGCATACATGCTTAACCCTCCCATAGCCTGATTTTCTATTGTAGCCTGAGGCCTGAAATCTCCTATTCCACCAAATGAATAAGGCGATACAGTTCCATTACCACTCTGGGAGTATGATGCTATTGCTGTTAAGCAGAGTATTAGCAATACGATTTTCTTTACCATCTAGCGTTTGTTGTATTCCAGCAAATAATTCAAGCCCTCTAGGAGAAAATTAGAATGCGCAAATATGGTATTTTTTAATCGTTTAGACAAAATTTGAGCGTCACCGCCTGTTAAAATAACTGTTAAATCTTCAAAAAGCGATTGGTATTGACCTATGACCCCATCTATCTCTGTACAAATGCCATTTAAAACCCCGCTATGGATACTTGCATCCGTGGAATTTCCTATTATATCATTGAAGTTTTTGGGTTCTAGCAGAGGTAACTTTGAAGTATGTTCATGTAATGCCTTATAACGCATAAGTAAGCCGGGAGAAATTGCACCTCCCAGGTACTCACCATAGTCATTTATCATATCATAAGTTATACATGTACCTGCGTCAATGACCAGGGTATTGGTGATAGAAGGCCGCTGTGGCAAGTGCAACCCTGTCCATTCCTAATGTCTGGGGAGTAGCGTAGGAATTTTTAAAGGGAATTTTACTGCTATGGCTCAATAAATGTACCTCAACAAATACAGATAATAGCGAAATATATTTTTGGTCTAAAACACCTACTGAAGAAACAATTGCTGTTTTAACAGCAGGATATTTTTTAAAGACTTTTTTTACCATCTTTGGAATGTGCTCTGGTTCAAGCTTTTGTTGCCATAACAGCTTGTGCTCGTTAAAAACGGCAAGCTTTACATAGGTATTTCCAGCATCTACAATAAGGTTCATAACGCAAAGATTATAAAATGAAAAAAAACAGCAGGCTTTTTTTTCATTTTTGTTTGTAGTTCCTAAATTTGAAAGTATATTTGCCCCCTCCTTCGCATAACGCTTTTGCGTACGTTTCGGAGGGCGCTGAGCCTCAATTATAAAGGTACCTTAGCTCAGTTGGTAGAGCAACGGACTGAAAATCCGTGTGTCCCTGGTTCGATTCCTGGAGGTACCACTTAAAGCGCCAAACCCGCTCCTATATGGAGTGGGTTTTTTATTTCATCGAATGTGGAAAGGGAACTTTCCAAAGAGACGGGGAAATATAGAACTCCTGTCACAGACAGGCAGGTTTAGCATTTTCAGGCGAGGGAGTAAAGGAACAACAAGTGAAGCGAAGTTAGTCCTGGAGATACAACTTACAGCGACAATCCAGTTCTCCAAACTGACAACAATGGCCAAATGATACAGCTAATTATAACACTTAGCCCATGAGCTCTCTTGTGTCTTCCAAAAGTTTCTTGGTTTTCCTAATATTAGAAAAGGGTGCGGCTACCCTGATACACTCTTCAGACATATTTGTTTTCCAGTCTTCTTTGATCGCCTTGATAACCGCTTTGGCCAAGTGTTGACTGAAAACTTCTATATCATCATTTTCAGGTACCAAATATCCAACATTATTGGTCATAAAATCCTTTGGCCCACCGGAATCAGCTCCTACGACAGGAACTCCGCATGCAAGGCATTCGATTAATACCATCCCAAAAGGTTCAGCTTTAGACGGAAATGTGCAAACATTTGCAGCAGCAAATAACTTGGCCAATTCTGGTTGCATTAGGGGCCCAACAAAACAGGTGTTTTTGTTTCCAAGGTCTTCATTTAAGTTTTGTAACACAATGTTGTAATCTTTTTTCTGTTTCCCGACAATCAATGTAAGAAGCTCATCTCCAAATTCGTTCTCCCATATCCTGGCAGCACGCAGTACAGCGTCAATTCGTTTCCAGCCAACAAATTGCCCAACAAAAACAATCATGTACTTGTAATCAGTTCGAACATCATATGTTTTATCTTCAGTCAAACCAATGTGCTTAAGTTCGGCTTCTTTCAACACATCTGCCAGCTTTATGTTTGGACGAGGAACAAAACAACTATTGAACCCCGGGTTCGCCAAAATATAACGTTCCTTGTTAAACTGGGGAAACAATTCGGAGAACACTTCCATGTTTTTCTCAGAAATAGCATAGGCTAAATTAACATTCCCCGGTTTGCTGCAGTCGTCAAAAATCTTCAATTCGGTCAATTGTTTGTGAAATGATGAAGGCCATTTTCTATCTTGAGATGATAGTTGTTCACCAGAACTTTTAGCATTAATCATGGATGTTTCCCGCAATTCGTTTACCATCATTATCATAGAAGTGCCATGCAAGAAGGCAACAATTGGTGGAATAGAATACCCGTTCGCGGCTCTCTTTTCCATCACCTTTTTTGCGATTATACAATTTATACACGCATGGTGCGCTATAAAGAGCTTGATTTCAGAGCCTGTTTCAAAAGTATTTTCTATTTCCAACATATAGTCATAAACAAGATCCACATGGTCTGTGATGAATTTATCTACGTATTCTTCACTAACTCCTGACCATCTGTGGCCATGCGGATGACTATATTCTGGCACCTCAGAGTCCATCTCGTAAATTATAACATCATTCCTATTCAAATCTTTATTCTTTTGGCGGGCAAATCCGGAAGGAAATATGGAATAGCTGGCAACCCCATCCATCGCATTAAAAACCTCATGCTGTGCCTCGTGTAAGATTCCCGATCCGGAAGTAGCTTCCACTTTGGATTGCCAGGGATAAGAGCCAAGCTGAAAAATCACATAATTCCCTGTGGGGTTGGTTTCATTTTTATCATAAGTTACATTGCTGGATGGTCGAGTCATAAAGTTGGATTATTTTGTTTTAATTATTGCTTTGTTAGTTTATCAAAAGACTGTTTTAAAAATTGTTCTGCGCAGTATTAGCGTCACTAATATACATCTAACATTCAGAGAAAAAAAAAGAAATGCCCCAACAATTAATTAAAGAGAATATGATATTTAGACAACTTTTGACTTAACTTAAAGATATTTAATACCTTATAACACTACTACTACAAACAAGCCTTCAGGCTTTAATAAAAGAAGTTATGCAAACAATACTAGGTTCAGGCGGAGCCATTGGGATTGAATTAGCCAAAGCCTTAAAAGAATATACCTCCCAAATTAGGTTGGTGAGCAGGAATCCCAAAAAAGTGAACGAGACAGATGAAACTTTCCCGGCAGATCTGCTCAATCCTTCTGAAGTAAATGAAGCAGTAAAAGGTTCAACCATAGTTTATGTAACGGTCGGATTTCCATATAATTTAAAGATTTGGGAAGAAAACTGGCCTAAATTCACCTCCAATGTAGTTAATGCTTGTATAACGCATAATTGCAAATTGGTGTTTTTCGACAATATCTATATGTACGACTCAAACTACTTAAACGGGATGAACGAGGAAACACCAATTAACCCTCCTAGCAAAAAAGGAAAAATTCGCGCTGAAATAGCTAGAATGATCTTATCTAAAGTCAAAGAGGGAAAACTAACTGCGCTTATCGCCCGATCAGCGGATTTTTATGGGCCAGGCATCAGTAATACGAGTATGTTAACCGAAACCGTTTTTAAACCTCTAAGTACAGGTAAAAAGACAAATTGGATGGCTTCCTTAAATTATAAGCACTCTTTCACTTATACTCCTGACGCTGGTAAAGCCACCGCGCTTCTCGGTAATTCTGAAAATGCATATAACCAGGTGTGGCACTTACCAACGGCGGAAAATCCCTTTACCGGACGGGAATGGATTAACACAATTGCAAGTGAAATGGATGTAAAACCTAAAACCCAGACAGCTACAAAGTTCATTGTAAAAATACTAGGACTTTTTATGCCTCTTATGAGGGAAATGCCGGAAATGATGTACCAGTACGACAGGGATTATGTGTTTAATTCGGACAAGTTTACAAATAATTTCGATTTTAAAGTCACCACTTATTTGGAAGGAATAAGGGAAATTATACGCTCTGATTACAGCAAATAACCGGCCGGTAGAAAATAATAGTTTGAGTAATATTCAAGATGGCATAAAGAATTTTTTACTCTGATATACTTAGAAAATATCATAAGGAGTTTCAAAAATCCCAGGATCTCTATTAGAATAAAAAACCTTAGAGTAACGAAAGGATATTTTTGTTTTGGGACTATCTTGCAATAAAATTATTCGTGCTTTGATTTCCATAGATTTCCATACCCCCTTACCCGAGCTTCAGGAATTCCTCGAATGCAAAAACTGGTTGAATCCAGATGAAAAAATAAGTGCAGTTACCAAACCGGGAGAGGGTAATATGAATGTTGTCCTTCGGGTTAAAACAAATCAACGTTCCTTTATTCTTAAACAATCGAGACCCTTTGTACAAAAGTACCAGCAAATTGAAGCACCGCTTAACAGGATTGAGGTGGAATATAAGTTTTATAAGGCAGTACAAGGAGCTTATATAACGGCCCATATCCCGGCTATTATGGCCTTTGATCAAAAGAATTACATATTACAAATGGAAGATCTGGGACAATGTGAAGAGGTGACCTTCTGTTACGAAGACCGAAAGATGTCCTTTAATATCCTCGAAAAACTAGTAAACATTTCAGAAGCTATTCACAAGGTGGGTGCTGTGGAAAACTTTCCTGAAAACAGTGCCCTTAGGGAATTGAATCATCAACATATTTTTGTGCTGCCATTTATGGAAGACAACGGATTTCAGTTAGATGATATACAGGAAGGTTTACAAGAATTATCGCTTCCCCATAAAAAGGATACAGCAATAAAAGCTGTTGTCAATATACTTGGTGATAGGTACCTTTCCAAAGGAAATGTTTTGATCCATGGTGACTATTACCCCGGCAGCTGGATGCAATTAGAAAATGAGGTCTATATTATAGATCCAGAATTCAGTTTTATCGGTTTTAGGGAATTCGACCTGGGTGTGATGACAGCACACCTTATTATGGCCACTATGGACGTTTCCTCTTTAGCCACGGTAATGGAACTCTACAAAGGAGAAGCAAATAATATCCTAGTTTCTCAGATGGCTGGTATTGAAATTATGAGGCGTCTAATTGGTCTGGCACAGTTACCATTGCAAAGAACTATTGGGGAAAAAGACTATCTTTTACAACATGCCAGAAAAATGATATTAGTATGAAATATAACTTTTTTAGTATCACCTTATTTTTGTCCTTTATCATTTTATCATGCAAGGATCAGAAGGCGCAAATAGATATCCCTGAGCCTAAAAAGTCTGCCTACGCCCAGGATTCTCTTATTTTAAACAAGGAAAAACTATATGACAAGGTTTTGGGTGCACTGGTCGGTTCTGCTATAGGTGATGCCATGGGTGCATCTACCGAGATGTGGCACCGGTCTGACATTCAGCAAAAATATGGTTATATCACAGGACTTACCCCTGCAGAACGTGTGCAATCTCCTGAAGGAACCTGGGAGCATAACCTGAATGCTGGTGCTACTACCGATGACACCAGATGGAAGTACTTTATGGTTTCATATTTTGATACCTATTCACCCAACCTAAATGCAAAACATTTTGCGAAATTTATTACAGATTACTATAAATCCATTGCTTCCAAGCTGGGTGATAAAGAAATTTTAACTTCTCCTGATGCCCTGGACGCCAGATTAGAAAAGGTGGACTGGATCAAAGAATGGGCCCGGGTGGCATTTGCTTATCAGAAAAGCACGGAAGATTATCTGGAGGCTCAAAACCGGTTTTATGGAGGAGAAATGTCCTGTGCGGGAATGTTATATACCCCCATGTTTGGTTTATTGGAACCCAATCCGGAGATTGCATATCTCACGGCCTACAAACATTCACTTTTTGATCTTGGATACGCCAAGGACATTTCGGGGCTGGTGGCGGCGATGACCCATATGGCCATGCGAACCACAAACATAGATTCTATACTTAATGCCGCCGTTTTTATTGATCCTATGCGCTATCAGGACAGCCGCCTGGTAGGTCGTCTTTCCTATAACACAGCAAACGCCACCAGAAAATATGTAAACCTATCCCGGGAAATTATAATATCAGATTCTATAACACTAAAGGATTCATTGCAGATTAAAATTCCCGATCATTTTAACGGGACTAAAACGGATTGGGTACAACAGGAATTTGTATATGAATTATTGGAAGAAGACGAAAAGGCTAATGCATTTCACGCCGGCGAGATTTGGCAAATTATGATTGCCGGATTGGCCTTTGGGGACGGGGATTTTGAAAAGAGTATTCAGTTTATTGTAAATTACGGTCGAGACAATGATACTGTAGCTGCAGTGGCCGGAATGATCCTGGGGGCTAAGGACGGATATACTAATTTACCTATAGAATTACGTGCCGAAGTACTTCGGGTAAATAAAGAACAATTGGGTATTGACCTGAAAGCACTTGCTTCCAGGATGGTTGAAACTATGTTACCTGAAACCATAAATACAAACTAAAATGGCGGTTAATAAATTTATACATGAAGATTTTTTATTGCAGACCTCATTTGCCTGCAGGCTTTACCACGATTATGCCGAAAACCTCCCAATCATTGATTACCACAATCATTTGTCTCCTAAGAAAATATCAGAAGATTTTCAATTTGACAATATCTCTAAGGTATGGCTGCAGGGTGACCATTATAAATGGAGAGCTATGCGGACTCTTGGTATTGAAGAAAAATATATTACGGGAAATGCCACAGATCAGGAGAAATTTATAAAGTGGGGAGAGACTGTTCCATATACCGTTCGAAATCCTTTGTACCATTGGACCCACCTTGAATTAAAACGTTATTTTAATATAGATGCATTCCTCGATGAAAATAATGCGGAGCTTATTTATGGCGCATGTACTGAACAACTTCAGCTTCCCTCACATAGCACCTTAGGCCTTCTGAAGCAGATGAAGGTTGAAGTAGTATGTACAACCGATGATCCCTTGGATACACTTGAATACCATAAAAAAGGCATTCAGAACTCAAGCCTGAAATTATTGCCGGCCTTCAGGCCAGATAAAGCCTATGCCGTTGAAAACACCTCCTCTTTCCTTGAATACTTAGGCCAATTGGAAGATGTTACTGGTTCGTCTATTCATTCATATGCCGACCTTCTGTCAGCTTTGGAATCAAGAATAAATTATTTCCATGAAAATGGCTGCAGACTGGCAGATCACGGTTTGGACTATCTCCCTTTTTACAAAAATAAAACTTTTGATATCTCCAAAATCTTTAAAAGATTAAAAAATAGGGAATCCCTAAATTCCAATGAAGTAGCTTATTTTAAATCTGAGGTATTAAAATTTTTGTCGGTATGCTACCATAAAAATGGCTGGGTACAACAGTTTCATCTCGGTGCCCTTAGAAATAATAGTCAAAGGATGCTTCAGCAATTGGGGCCGGACACCGGATTTGATTCAATTGGGGATTTTTCGCAGGCAGTATCCCTAAGTAACTTCCTGGATTACCTGGATAGCACAGACCAACTTGCGAAAACAATTATTTATAATTTAAACCCGGCAGACAATGAAGTTATTGCGGCTATGGTTGGCAATTTTAACGACGGAAGCGTCAAGGGTAAAATTCAATTTGGTTCTGCCTGGTGGTTTTTAGATCAGAAAGACGGTATGGAAAAACAATTGAACTCTCTTTCCAATATTAGCCTGCTTAGTTGTTTTATTGGGATGTTAACAGATTCTCGCAGTTTTCTTTCATTTCCAAGGCATGAATATTTTAGAAGAGTGCTCTGCAATCTTTTGGGTAAAGATGTTGCAAATGGAGAATTGCCTGAAGATGAAAAATGGTTGGGCAAGATTGTATCAGATATCTGTTACCATAATGCAAAGGCCTATTTTCCATTTTAGTTTCATTAGTACTTCAAGAATTTAACTTTCTTAGGTTATATTTGGAAAGATTAATCGGATTCCGGGAATCTTTGTTTTTCCCATGCCTAAAAGATATATACTTAACATATTATCATGTCTGAATTATTTTCTATAGACGACAAAATTATAGTAGTTAGTGGTGCAACCGGTGTATTAGGTTCCGCAATGACAGCCTATCTGGCCGGACAAGGTGCAAGAGTAGTTGCGCTGGGCAGAAATCCGGACAAAGTAAATTCACTAATTGGGCAAATTAAGGATACGCGCCATAAGGTGTTTCCTCTGATTGCCGATGTCACCAATGAGCAAGATTTAGAGCGTGCAAAATTGGATCTTGAAGACAAATTCGGAAAAATACATGTACTGGTTAACCTGGCCGGCGGGAATATACCCGGGGCCGTGATTACCCCTGAACAGACTATAATGGACGTCGGAATTGATGATTTAAATAAGGTTATGGAATTGAATTATATGGGTTCCTTCCTGCCAATAAAGACATTCCTGCCATTATTTCTAAAGGATTTGAAAGGAAGTATTATTAATATTTCTTCCATGGCCGCTCAAAGACCTATAACCCGGGTATTGGGTTATAGCTCCGCAAAGGCAGCTATCGACAACCTCACCAAATGGTTGGCTATCGAATTTTGTAGTAAACATAGTGCGGAATTAAGAGTTAATGCTATTGCCCCCGGTTTCTTCTTAACCGAGCAAAACCGCTCTCTACTTACTGAGGCGGATGGTGAATTAACCAAAAGAGGCCGACAAATTATTGCTAATACTCCAATGGGAAGATTTGGTAATCCTGATGAACTCTTTGGTGTGCTTCAATGGCTGTGCAGCGATGCATCAAAATTTGTAACCGGAACCATAATTCCGGTAGATGGCGGATTTAATGCATATTCTGGCGTATGAAGACAATGGTAGAAACAATGCGTTGGTACGGGCCCAACGACCCTGTAACGCTAAGTGATATAAGACAGGCAGGTGCAACAGGTATTGTAACAGCCATACATGAAATACCAAATGGAGAGGTATGGAGTACAGATGCAATAAGAAATCGTAAAAAGCTTATAGAAGATGCCGGCCTTAGATGGTCTGTAGTAGAAAGTGTTCCTGTTCATGAACACATTAAAACCAGAAGTGGAAATTTTGAGGAACTTATAGAAAACTATAAGATAACCATCCAAAACCTTGCATCAGAAGACATAAACATTATATGTTACAATTTTATGCCCATTTTAGATTGGATACGCACAGAATTGGATCATAAACTGCCAAATGGAGCAAGGACACTAAATTTTGAAATGAGAGCCCTGGCCGCCTTCGACTGTTTTATTTTAAAGCGACAAGGTGCTAAGGAATCTTATCCTCCGGATATTATCAAACAAGCCGAAACCTATTATAATGGTTTGGGTTCTCCAGAAATTGAAAAACTTAAAAGAACCATTTTAGATAATCTTCCCGGGGCAGAGATAGGTTACACACTAGAGGAGTTTCAGGAAGCATTAGATAGTTATCAAAATATTGACACCGCCACTTTGGAAAAGAACTTGCAGCTTTTTCTTAATCAAGTACTACCAGTGGCTGAAGCAAATAATGTATTTCTCGCCATCCATCCGGATGACCCCCCTTATCCCATTCTGGGTTTACCCAGAATTATGAGTACATCTGCGGATATAAAAAGAATCCTGACAGAAAACAACAGTCCAAACAATGGGATTACATTTTGTACAGGCTCCCTGGGTGTAAGAGGAGATAATAATCTGGTACAAATTATAAGGAACCATGGAGATCACATCCACTTTGTACATCTTAGAAGTACCCAAAGAAATGAAGATGGCGATTTTTTCGAAGCCTGCCACCTGGAAGGGGATGTCCCTATGTATAGTGTGGTCAAAGAACTACTTGCATTACAGGAAAAAAGAAACAGGCAATTACCTATGCGCCCGGATCACGGACAGCAATTGTTAAACGATCTGAATATTAAGACAAATCCGGGCTATTCCGGCATTGGACGTCTTAAAGGCCTCGCCGAGTTGCGGGGGCTTATGTATGGAATCTTAAATCAAAATGTCTAAATCCCTACCAGATAGATTCTGCCCTATTTACCTCTAACGCATTAATAATCAATACTGAGGAAGAGGAATTCTTGAAAATAAGATTGGTATAAGGTTCATTAGGAAATATTTGTGCGGTCATTACATATTGCCCAATATTTATAAAGACTTCTATTGAAGACCAATCCATCAAAATCCGTACTTCAAATTCCCCTTCAGGCATATTAGGGATTGGCATTTTTTGTACATTTTTAGCAAACTCCTCTTTGAACGTGGTTTTACCCGACTTAGCTCGATTTAATAAAAACACTTCCCGATCCCCGTCGAGGATCAATACCAGTTCCTCGTCTAAACTATTATTAAAAGAAAATTCGAAATTTCGATTCGTCGTTTTAAATCTTATTTCCGATTGATTATAGTTGTCAAAAGCTATAGTTTCTGTCTCACCTGCTGCCAATTCAAGGTCCTTTTTAATTTCGGACTTAAAGACGGTTCCAAAATCCTCCAGGGGGTAATTGGCCAATTCATATGAATTACCCAATTTAATAAGTGATAAATTTCTTGGAACGGTCATTGCACTTCGCCATTCTTTTGTTGGTGTATCTCGTGCGTAATCCCAATTACTCATCCATCCTATAAATATCCGCTGATTTTTTGGTTCATTATTATACGTTATACCGGCATAATTATCTGTTCCCCAATCTATCCATTTTTCCACCTTTTGATCGGATGTAAATGCGGTCCCGTCAAATTCCCCAATAAAATATTGGG
>RCNE010001734.1_pt1 | contig 11815 bp, 13 predicted proteins | sample 2041361 | NCBI WGS metagenome assembly RCNE01 (sample SAMN09708229, study PRJNA481090) | Marine sediment metagenome, whole genome shotgun sequencing project.
TTATACAACTGGAATTGGTGATTGGGATAAGGTAACAGTAAAATATTCGTATCAAGAGTTTGCTAATGATGAAGAAAATCAATTACATAAAATTTTAAATGACGCTTTCGCGGAAGGATTGCGTTACATTTCCGATCAAGACGCTAGACCAAAAGGTGGTGCACATGCCTCTGGTCATTTATGGGATAACGGAACTGACATTTCCGATGAATTAGAGAATATATTAGCAGTTCGTAAAAAAGCAATAGAAAATTTTTCAAAAGCCAATATTAAATCGTCTGAGCCGTATTCGGTTTTAGAAGATGTATTTGTGCCGTTGTATTTCTTTCATAGATATCAAACAGAAGCTGTTTCTAAATTAATAGGTGGTCTTGATTACAATTATGCTACAAAAGGAGACGGACAAACCATTGTAAAAAGAGTTGATGGTGATATCGAAAGAAAAGCGTTAAAAGCATTGTTAAGAACAATTGATGTTTCCGAAATTTCAATCCCGAAAAGGATCTTAGCATTATTTCCACCAAGAGCTATTGGTTATGGCAGAACTAGAGAATCTTTTAAGAGTAAAAATGGTGTTGCATTTGATCCTTTTGGAGCTGTAGAAACTACCTCTGCTATGACTTTAGAATTTTTATTGCATCCTGAAAGAGCTTCAAGACTTGTACAGCATAAAAGTTTAAATAACAATCAGTTAGGGTTGGATGAATTAATCAATACTTTAATAAGTAATTCGTTCAAGAAAACCCATAAAGACACCTACTATCAGGAGCTACAGAATATAGTGAATGAGCAAGTCTTAAATCACTTATTTACGTTGGCATCGAATCAAGGAAATTACAGTCAAATAAATGCAATTGTTAATTCGAAATTAACGGAAATCAGTACTTTTTTAAGAGCTAAAAAATCAAATGGTGTTCAAAAAATGTATGATACCGAATTGATAAATAGTATTAGCAATTTTAAAAAGAATCCGTCAAAATATACAAAAACGAAAGCACCAAAAATTCCAGATGGATCACCAATAGGGATGGATTAGGAAGAAGTTTATTAATACTGAATTAGTGTTTAGCAAAATTTTAAAAATATAAAATGAAAGATGTAGATGATAAGTTCTTTGATAGAGCTGATAAACATATAAATTTATCGAATAAACAACTCGAAGATTCGACAATGGGAGAGGTAAGCGCATCAATGATGTATAGTGTCACTCGATTTAATGCTTGGATAAGTGCCTGCGGTTGGGAAAAGAGGGAGGATATGGAAAAAGCAAAACAGAAAACAATTAAATATTTTGTTGATGAATATCAAAAGATGCTAAAAGAAAACCTTGAAGACTATATTATAAATTTTGATCGTTATATGGAAACAAGCAAAAGCGATTGAAGATAAATGCCGGCTTTGGTATAAAACATTTTAAATTTTAAAAGGAATCTATCAAGATATATTAAAAACTGAAGCACCTAAAATTGCAGATGGGTCGCCAATAGCGATGGATTAAACCAAATGAATAGAAAAATAATTATTACAGGAACGTCATGCACCGGCAAAACAACTTTAGGGAAGAGGTTAGCAAAAGAGCTTTCATTAACTCATATAGACTTAGACGATTTGCATTTTTTACCGAATTGGGTTGAAAAGAAAAATAATCAGTTTATAAGAGAAGTAAATGAGGCGGTTGATGGGTTGGATAAATGGATTGTAACGGGAAGCTATCAAACAGTTTTAAAAGATACACTCTGGGAGAAGGCTTCGGTAATTGTGTGGTTAGATTATCCGTTAAATCTGATACTGCGACGCTATTTTATTAGAACCTATCGAAGAGTTTTTTTAAAAGAAATGTGCTGTGGAGAAAATTATGAAACATTGAGACATGCCATATTTGAAGAAAATATGTTCTTTTGGATTTTTAAAACATATTGGAAACGAAAAAAAAGACTTAAAAGCTGGCGAAGCAGTATGTTTTCTCATAAGAAATGGATAGTGTTAAGCAATGTAAATGAAGAAAGTAAATTATTTAAAATAATATGATCATAAATCTACTAAGCGATACAGTTACCAAGCCAACAAAAGGTATGCTTGAAGCCATGTTTAATGCCGAAGTTGGTGATGATGTATTTGGAGCAGACCCAACAGTAAATGCATTACAAAAACAAGCTGCTGCCTTATTTGGTATGGAAGACGCTTTATTTTTTCCTTCAGGTACACAAGCAAATCAGGTTGCAATAAAATTGCATACGCAGCCTGGTGAGCAATTGATATGTGATAAATGGGCACATGTTTATAATTATGAAGGAGGAGGAGCTTCCTTTAATTCAGGCGTATCATGTAGATTGTTAGATGGTAATCGTGGTATGTTTACCGCAGATCAAGTTAAAACAAATATTAGCAACAGAGCAGATATTCATCAAGCGATAACTTCTCTGGTTACCTTAGAAAATACTACTAATAAAGGTGGAGGTGCTTGTTGGGATATTGAAGAGATTAAAAAAATAAAGGAAGTTTGTGATGCTAATAATCTCGCTTTTCATTTAGATGGTGCACGTTTGTTTAATGCTCTCGTTGCCAAAAATGAATCTCCAAAACAATATGGAGAATTATTCGACACGACTTCAATTTGCCTATCAAAAGGCTTGGGTTGTCCGGTTGGATCTTTGCTACTAGGGTCAAAAAAGCATATTAAAAAAGCGCTTCGTATTCGAAAATTATTTGGTGGCGGTATGCGTCAGGTTGGTTATTTAGCTGCTGCTGGAATCTATGCCTTAGATAATCATGTTGAGCGATTGGCTGAAGATCATACAAAAGCTAGGCAAATAGCAGAGGTACTTGAGAATTCTTCTTTAATTAAAAAAGTAGAGCCTGTTGAAACTAATATTGTCATTTTCTATACTGCTGATCACATTGATGAAAATGACTTCGTTGAAAAATTAGCAGCAAAAGATATTTTAATAATAGGAATGGGTCAAGGCAAGTTACGAATCGTGACGCATCTTGATTTTACGGATGAGATGTTGGAGAAACTGTTAACAGAGCTAAAGCGATTGTATTGACTTGTTGTCATTCCTGCGAAGGCATGACGATGAAGTTTATTAGGAGTAGCCAGCTAGTCCTTCCCTTTGGGGAGGATTTAGGATGGGAGACTAAAAATAAATTCGAATAATTGGCGACCAAGGGGAAGCAAAAATACTATCTCTTTCATCAAATAACATGTCATAACGAACTCCAAAAGCAGCCCAACCTGTTCGGTAAGCTACTCCTAAATATAGGGCAGGATAATCAAAATTATCACTAAGACTGCCAAATTTTTGATTTACAAATAATTGCTCAAACTCTGCCGAAACCTGAATTTCTTGCGCAGGATTGTATAAAGCAACTAAGCCAGGACTTATAACATTCGACTTAAAATCATTAATCTTAGAATATAAGTAACCAACACTTGCCCCTAAAGCAAAACCATTTTCAAAGTCATAAATAGCACTCGGTGATATATTTATTGTTGTACTATTTGATCCAAAACCAAGTCCTAAGCCGCCACCAAAGCGCACATTATCCCAAAATGATTTTTTTGGTAGTTGTAAAACTGCATTACCTGTTTCTTCATCTTGGGCGGAAAGAAAAAATGAAGTAAAAATACATAGCAACAATACTATTTTTTTCATGTCTTTTATTTTTATTGGGCAATGTAATAATTTCTTTGTAATTTTTCACAGATTTAATAATTGATATATACCATTACTAATGAAGGCCAAACTTATAATATTCGTTTTACTAATAAGCACAATGACATTTGCACAAAGTGATGTCTCAAAAATATTGTCAGAAATTGCTATAGCACCTTCTGCAGAAAATATAGAAAAAGACATTCGTAAATTGGTTAATTTTGGCACAAGACATACCTTGTCGGATACCATTTCTAAAACACGGGGTATTGGAGCTGCAAGACGTTGGATTAAGTCAGAATTTGAAACTATCTCAAAGAATTGTAGCAATTGTTTAGAAGTTAGCTATCAACGTAATCTCGTTCCTAAAAATGATAGACGTATTATAAAAGATACCTGGGTGGTAAATGTATTGGCTATACAAAGAGGAACAAAATATCCGAATCGTTATGTAATTATGTCTGGCGATATAGATTCACGTGTTTCCGACCCTAATAATTTTACATCAGATTCTCCTGGTGCTAATGATAACGCTTCAGGTATGGCGGGTACTATAGAGGCTGCTAGGGTATTGAGCAAGTATAAATTTCCCGTTTCTATTATTTATACGGGCCTTTCTGGCGAAGAACAGGGTTTGTATGGAGGTCAGCATATGGCAAAAGTGGCAAAAGAGCAAGGTTGGGATATTGTAGGTATTATTAATAATGATATGATAGGTAATATTAAAGGAATTGATGGTGTAATTGATAATTCTACATTTCGAGTTTTTTCTGAAGCTATTTCCATGGAAACTACCGAAAGCCAAAGAAGATCAATGCGTTTTTATGGTGGTGAAATAGACGGCCCGTCAAGACAATTAGCAAGATACATCGATAAAATTACTGATGATTATATGACTAATTTAGATGCGATTATGATTTATAGATTAGATCGTTTTGGTAGAGGAGGACACCATCGCCCGTTTAACGACGAAGGATTTACAGGTGTTCGTATAATGGAAACACATGAGAATTATAATGAACAACATCAAGATTTACGAACTGAAAACGGAATCAAATATGGTGACGTTATAGAATCTGTTAATTTTGATTATGCAGCAAAATTAACTGCAGTAAACGCTTTAACATTGGCAGCATTGGCGTCCGCGCCAGCGCACCCAAAAAATGTGATGATTGGTGGTGCAGTACAGCCATCTACTAGACTAAAATGGGATGCTGTTAGTGATACAACTATAGTTGGCTATAAAGTATATTGGAGAGATACGACTTCTCCACAGTGGCAATACAGTCGTTTTGTTGGTAAATTAACCGATTTCACTTTAGAAAATATTGTAATTGATAACTACTTATTTGGGGTAGCAACTGTTGGTGAAAATGGCGCAGAAAGTTTGATTCAATTCCCAAGAAAGTTAATTCCGAGAAATGAGTAATAATAAATTTTAGTAGTTTCTTTTTAATAGTAATAGAAATTTTTATTGCGAAAGCGATAGTAATGAGCGGTTCTTTAGTTTCATTTTTTTTAAATAATTCTAGATTAGAATATTTAAAAAATGTTAATGTAAAAAATTAGTGTTAAAGTTTTCTTAAGAATGTAATGAATTTGCTTTTTTATCGTCATATTAGTAAGGTGAAAAATATGATTAAAAAAAGTGTTGGTTTTGTTTTCTTGTTACTCTTTATATCATGTAATTTGGCAGCAGAAGAGAAACAGAAAAATTTAAATGTTTCAATGAATACTGAACCTGCTGAAGGACAAGAATTTGCAACATTTGGTAATGGTTGTTTTTGGTGTACCGAAGCTATTTTCGAACAATTAGAAGGTGTAGCCAAGGTAGAATCTGGTTATGCAGGAGGTGAAGTTGAGAATCCATCTTACAAAGAAGTTTGTACAGGAACCACGGGTCATGCTGAGGTAATTAGACTAACTTTTGATCCTAAAATAATAAGTTATAGAGAGTTGTTAGATGTGTTTTTTAGTACACACGATCCAACAACATTAAATAGACAAGGTGCCGATGTTGGCACTCAATATAGATCGGCTATTTTTTATCATAATGATGAGCAAAGGGCGGAAGCGGAAAAGATGATATCCGATTTAGAAAAAGAAAAAGTTTTTGATACTAAAATAGTTACTGAAATTACGCTAATAAATAATTATTCTGTAGCAGAAAACTATCATCAAGATTATTATAATAATAATAAGAACCAAGGATATTGCCGCATGGTAATTAATCCGAAATTAGAAAAGTTTACTAAAAAGTATAAAGGTAAGCTCAAAAAGATATAAAAATTTGGTTGATTTTTGGTTTGAAGATTTGTCGAGAGTTCTTTTCGGCAAATCTTCTTTTTTATACGTATATTTCCATTTAAAATTTGAATAAATGCCTTATAGAAAATTTGAAGAATATAATATTGAAGTCACCGATGATATAAAACAAAAATTCGAATCTATTATAGAAAGTTTAGGTGAAGATATTGAAAGAGATGGTTTGTTAAAAACACCTGAACGTGCCTCAAAAGCAATGCAATATTTAACATCTGGCTATCAGATGGATCCTGAAGAAGTATTAAAATCGGCTTTGTTTAATGAGAGTTACTCAGAAATGGTAATTATAAAAGATATAGAATTGTATTCTCTTTGTGAGCATCATATGTTACCCTTTTTTGGTAAAGCACATGTTGCCTATATACCTAATGGTAAAATTGTTGGTTTGAGTAAAATACCACGTGTTGTAGACATTTTTGCCAGAAGATTGCAAGTGCAAGAACGACTAACCGATCAAATTGTATCTACGTTGGATAAGGTGTTGCAACCAGAAGGAGTGGCGGTTGTTATTGAAGCATCTCATATGTGTATGATGATGCGTGGTGTACAAAAGCAGAATTCTGTAACAACAACATCAGGTTTTAGAGGAGCGTTTGAGAAGATAGAAACACGTACGGAATTCTTAAAATTGATTAGTTCTAGATTATCATAAAATTTGGCATACTTATTGGAACATGTAGTGTACATAAATACTAGTATATAAATGAACACAACACAACCAGAAATTTACAAAACAACTACAGAAACAACTCCAGAAACAGATACAAAGAAGTACAAAATGTTAGGGCTAAGTATTTTGTTTGATGCCATCGGGATGCTATCATTTACAGTTCCATTATTAGGAGAGTTTAGTGATATCATTTGGGCACCTATTTCAGCTTTATTAGTTTACAAAATGTATAAAGGCGCAGTAGGTAGAATAGGAGGTATGGTTTCATTCTTCGAAGAATTAATACCAGGCTTAGATTTTATCCCAACGTTTACATTGACGTGGATTTATAAGTATGTAATTAAAAAAGGAAATAGCTAATCTAGCTTTAAAAAGTTACTTTTTAAATAAAAATCCTAATCCTAATCGGGTTAGGAATTTTTTTTCAAAATTCCAGAAAAATTTAAATTGCCCAAATAGCCAACCGACAACCGGTAAGGTTAACTGATAAATCGGAAAAATTAATAAAATTCGAATAGGCAGATACAACCAAGACGGATTCATTGTTTCGGGTGTAATACCAAAAAACAAGGTAACGGGTTTTGCTACCCAAGCAGCAAATGAGCCATTGATGGCAAATACAAGTATAATGGCAATGATTGCCCAATTGCTTTCAATACCCCAACGTTCCTTTAGTTTCTCCATGATAAATTTAAAGCGCAATATTACGAGTATTATAGCTATAAAAAAAGCCGAACAAGTAGTTCGGCTTTTATATTTTTACGTGTAGATTTTATTTTTTCCCAAAAAGACTACCTAGTAACCCACCAAGACCACCTGATTTACTTGAACCTCCACTGTTCATTACCATTCCAGCAATATCATCAATTACGCTACCGTCTCCGTCAGAATCTAATAAACGGGTTACAAGGCTTTGCTCTTTTTCACCACCACCGCCTAACATTCCGCTAAGTAAATTACCAACTCCATTTTGATCAGAAACGCCTTGTTGTTTAGATTCTTTACCTAAGAATCCCATCAAAACAGGTGCAGCTACTTTTAGCATACTCATTGCAGAACCTAAGTCAATGCCATTAGATTTACTCAATGCGCTTGCAACATTTTGTTCTTTCCCACCAAATACATGGCCTAAAATACCAGCACCATCTTGCATTACATCATCATCAATACCACCACCACCAAGGATGCTTCCTAAATTATCTAAAATACCACCACTATGTTTTTGATTACCTAAGGCGCTTAATAAACCTGCAGCTCCCTCGGGAGTTTTTGCATTATTTTTCATTGCACCTAATATTAAAGGTAGTGCTGCACTCAATGCAGAAGTTGTTTTTGCCTTGTTTTGACCTAATTGTTGACTTGCACCACTAATTAAAGTTTTGCCGATATCACTATTCAATAAATCTAAAATACTTGCCATTTTTGTTTGTTTTTAATTGGTTAAATTTTGGGGATACAATGTACAATTAATTTATGAATTTTTAAAGTTGATTTTTTATTATTGATATTGAAATCAAGTTCGTTATTTATTGATTTTTTAGTTATACTTTAATTTTTTACCTTTCAACACAAATTAAATATACTAGATGAAAAAATTAGCGCTTCATTGGCAAATACTAATAGGAATGGTTTCCGGACTTGTTTTCGGATTTGTTATGCTTCAAATTAATGGCGGACCCGAATTTGTAGGTGATTGGATAAAATGGTTAGGAACGGTATTTGTTAAATTGTTAAAACTTATTGCGATTCCGTTGATTTTAGCATCTTTAATAAAGGGAATTTCTGATCTTAAAGATATTTCCAAATTTGCAAACATTGGATTGCGAACGATTGCTATTTATGTATTTACAACGGTTATTGCTATTTCTATTGGGTTGGTTTTGGTGAATGTTTTGAAGCCCGGTGAAGGTGTTTCTGATGAGACTATTGCAAAACTAACTGAAACGTATGCAGGCGATAGCGGCGTACAAGCTAAAATTTCGGAGGCTTCTAGACAAAAAGAAAGTGGGCCACTCGATTTTTTTGTTGATATGGTGCCTGATAATGCCGTGGCTGCCTTAAGTAATAATAAATTAATGCTGCAAGTTATATTTTTTGCAATTTTTCTGGGGATCTCCATGTTGCTTATTGGAGAGGAAAAAGCAAAACCATTAAAGGATTTCTTTGATTCTTTAAATGATGTCGTTCTTAAGATGGTTGATTTAATAATGCTCTCAGCACCTTTCGCGGTATTTGCGCTGTTGGCAAATGTGGTCGTATCTTCCGGAGATCCCGATCTTTTGTATGCCTTATTATATTATGCCGTTGTTGTTCTAATTGGGCTATCATTAATGGTCGTATTTTATCTTATTGTTGTTGCAACTGTAACTAAGAAAAATCCGTTCTGGTTTTTAAAAGAAATAAGCCCTGCTCAGTTATTGGCTTTCTCTACAAGTAGTAGTGCTGCAACCTTACCGGTTACCATGGAGCGTGTTGAAGAACATCTAGGCGTAGATAAAGAAGTATCAAGTTTTGTATTGCCTGTTGGCGCAACAATTAATATGGATGGTACCAGCCTCTATCAGGCAGTAGCAGCTGTTTTTATAGCACAAGCATTGGATTTTGATCTAACATTTGCCGATCAATTAACAATCGTACTAACAGCATTATTAGCCTCAATAGGGAGTGCTGCGGTACCGGGTGCAGGTATGGTAATGTTGGTAATTGTACTAGAATCTGTTGGATTTCCACCAGAAAAATTAGCCATTGGTTTGGCGCTGATATTCGCAGTAGATAGACCATTAGATATGTGCAGAACAATAATTAATGTTACAGGTGATGCCACTGTAGCTATGGTGGTGGCCAAATCTGTAGGTAAATTAGGGGAGCCTCATGTAAAAGATTGGGATGATCATTATGACGAAGTAAAATAGTATGGAAGCTTTTAAAGTCATAGGTATTGTAGTAAGAACTACAAATGCAAACGGTCAATCAAAAGCGGATATCAATGAGCTGTGGAATCGATGGTTTGCTGAAAATGTAGCAACTAGAATTCCGAATACGGTTTCTGATCATCTTTATAATATATATACCGATTATGAATCTGATGAGCATGGATTTTATAATACGATTCTAGGATATAGTGTAAGTACTTTAGCAAGTATACCAAATGGCTTGATTGGTAAACAAATTCCGAAAAGTAACTACAAGGAGTTTGTTTCTGAAGGGGAATTACCCGATTGTGTGGTGAAAACTTGGGAAACTATTTGGGATTTAAAATTTAACAGAAGTTATATAGCCGATTTTGATGTGTATGATCCGGCAACTATGAACCCGGAAAATGCAATAGTAAAAACATATTTCTCAATAAATTAAATTAAGCAAAACATTCTAAATGTTTGTTTTTTTAGATTCAGTTGAGGATGCTATTTTTAGGTGTAAAGCTAATTTGAAACCACAAGTTGATGAAACATAAATTTTAATGAAAACTAAATTACACATAACAAAACCTTTAATATCAGTTGATTGGTTAGTTGAAAACATAGATGCACCTAATTTGGTTATTATTGATGCTACGTTAAAGAAAATTACTTGGGAAAAGAATGAATTTGAGCATCAAGATATAGGTATTGAAAATGCCCAATTTTTAGATATTAAGAATATATTTTCCGACACATCAACATCATTACCTAATATGATGCTATCGCAAGAGAAATTTCAAGAACAAGCAAGAATTTTAGGAATAAATAACAATTCAGCTATTGTGGTTTATGATGCAATCGGAATTTTTTCTAGCACTAGAGTTTGGTGGATGTTAAAATCTATGGGACATGAAAATGTTGCTGTGCTAGATGGCGGTTTGCCTGAATGGATACGAAAAGGGTACCCTACAGCATCATTAAAAAACCATGCTATTACTAAAGGGAATTTTAAACCTACATTTCATAAAAATTTCTTTTCTGATACTAAAGATGTACTAGATGCTACTTTAAACAAGAATAGAGTAATCGCAGATGCTAGATCTAACGATAGATTTATGGGATTGGTAGATGAACCAAGAGAAGGCTTAAGAGTGGGGCATATACCAACTTCTAAAAACATACCCTATGCTGACGTGCAAACACATGGTAAAATGCTACTAGAAGATGAGTTAATAGCAATTTTTAATACTGATTATAAAGATAAAGAACAAGTGATTTTTTCCTGTGGTTCAGGTATTACCGCTTGCATTCTAGCTTTAGGTGCCGAAATAGCAGGTGTTAAAAATATTTCTGTTTATGATGGTTCGTGGACCGAGTGGGGTAGTAATCACGAGTTACCAATCGAAAAATAATTTTATAAAGGCGACCCTGTAAAAGCAACATATACTACTAGTGCCTTTGCGGAAAACAATAATAGCAATAAGACTATTGACTTTATTTTAAGTAGTTTGAAATAATTTAACTGCTTATTTTCACTTTTATTGTGATTTTTCGATGGTTTTAAATGTTTAAAATGTTGATTTTAAAGTATTTAACAGTCATCATTTCAATACATTCATTTCTAGCGGTTTTCCATGACTTTTGAAAACACCTAGTTTCTCTATTGACTGGTATATACTTATTATATACTTTAGACTTGTATTTCGGATGTTATTCTTTGAATATGATACACACCATATTTCCTTCGTGTATTGTATTATCCTCCTCAACATCATTATTATTTTAAAATTATTGTTTAATTAAAACTGTATGCCTATGGTATTATAAATGATTACACTCATTTTTATTTATCGTAAAGCTACTCAAGAATTCTTATAGCTTTTTTTGAGATGCTTTGATCACTAATTAAGATGTTATTTTCTAGTAAAAAAATAACATAGGAAACCTACATCTTAATTCAAATTGACAAATATTTTATAACATATTGATGTTCAGTATGTTGATAGGAAAGTAATGTCAAATTTAGCCAAAATCCTTTCTTCCCTAGATAAAGATTCTAACAAATGAATCGCATTAAAAATTAATAATAACATTAAAAATTTTATATCATGAAGAAAGTAGTTTTAACCTTAGTATTTAGTTTAGTAGTAGTAGCAATGTTTGCACAGACAAACCAAGCACCAAAAAGATTAAAGTATATAACACAAGCACCAGATGGTTCAGTATCAATGACGATTTATGATGATAGTAGAGATGACACGATG
>RCNE010004890.1_pt1 | contig 11811 bp, 10 predicted proteins | sample 2041361 | NCBI WGS metagenome assembly RCNE01 (sample SAMN09708229, study PRJNA481090) | Marine sediment metagenome, whole genome shotgun sequencing project.
TCATGGACGTCGGTGCTGGCTGGACGCCAAATAACAGACTGAGCATGTTCGCCAACTACCGCCACCAGACACGTGATGGTGTCGATATCGTGGCCGGACCGAGCTTTTCACAATCGTCGTTATTGCCGCGATGGATCGACTTCGAAACCGACCAGATCGACATTGGCGTGCAATACAGCCGCGATCGCGGCAGCTTGAAATTTGCGTACTACGCCTCGAGTTTCAGCAACGGCAATCCATCACTGACCTGGGACACACCGTACATCGCTGGTGTGGGCGCGGAACAGCTCAGAATGGCGCAAGAACCTGGCAATGACTTTCAGCAACTGTCTCTGTCCGGTGCCTGGCGTGCATCTGTTTGGAATACCGTGCTGGCGTTTTCCGCGGCCGTCGGCAACGGTGAGCAGAACGAAACGCTATTGCCGTACACGATCAACCCCAATGTCGCCGCAGGCGCATTGCCCGTGTCGTCACTTAACGCCAAAGTCGATACCGGTAACTATGCTTTCACAGTGACGTCCCGTCCGAGCAACAAGATTCGCCTCAAGTTCGGCTACACGTATGACGAACGTGACAACAACACGGCACAGTATGACTGGGTTCGAGTCATAACGGATCTGTTTGACTCGGGCGACATCGAACAGAACACGCCTTACAGTTTTGACCGTTCTCGCGTGAAAGTTAGTGGTGAGTACCGCCTGTTTGACAACCTTCGTCTTTCGGCAGGTTTCGACCGCAATGAACTGAATCGTGACTACCAGGAAGTCGCCGAGCAAACCGAAGATACGGGTTGGGGGCAAGTTCGCTGGCAGCCATTGAGCTGGCTTGACCTGCGGGCACGTGGTGGTACAGCAGAGCGCGACATTGATCGCTACGACACAACGGTCGCTACGAGTTTTGGGCAAAACCCATTGCTGCGAAAATATACTCTCGCTTACCGCTACCGTGAGTTCGGTGAGTTTGTTGCAACCGTATCCATGCCCGACAAACCATTCGCTATTGGCGTCACCGCATTCGTCACAGACGATGAATACACGAAATCTACGCTTGGCATGACGGAAAGTGACGAGCAACGCGTCACCGCGGATTTCACCTGGGCTATAAGCGACAACGCGTCAACTTACCTGATGGTTGGTCAGGAAACGATCAACGCTGAGCAGCTTGGCAGTGAACTTGGCGGCGCCTCCGATTGGATGGCTCAACACGAGGACAGCTTCAATAGTGTTGGCGTAGGGTTCTTATGGCGTCAAACCGAAGGCAAATTTGATCTGAAGCTGGATTACACGCACGGCAACGGCGAGACGGACATCCTGGTGTCGAGCCAGAGTGGTGGTCAGAGCCTGTTGCCGGATCTAACCTCAACGCTCGAGTCACTTCGCCTCGAGGCCAACTATCGTTGGTCCGATCGCTGGGAAGCCGTTGTGAACGTTCGCTATGAGAACTTCTCGGCGGATGACTGGGCGTTGCAAGACGTGGGGCCGGATACTCTCCCCACGATCCTTACGCTTGGTGCCGATCCCTACGACTATGATGTATGGGCCATCGGTATCGGCTTCCGCTATCGGGTAGGGTCAGTAAGCGACTGAGAATCGTTGCCGAACGTAGTTAGCGTTCTCCGCTTCATCAACAAGAGCAACAGCGAAGTCTGCTCTTGATATCCTGCTTTTGCCTTTGGCGTTTTCCATTAGCTGGTCGCCACCGAGCCGGAATTCGCCGCTGCGCGCTCCGTTCGTAAAATTCTTCGCGGGTGTTGCGTAAGTCCACTTCACATCATCCACAGTGCGCAGGTACTCAAGTGCCAAAACCTGGCCGCGAATTTCCAACTCCAGACTTTTTGGCAGAAAGATTTTCGGCAACTTGTCTGCATACAGAACCCCGGGTTCAACTTCGAGCGATCCTGCACCACCGACGTGAATCAGTCGTGGCGCTGAGTCGCCCAGATCTCGTAGCACGTTGACGACTTTCTCAACGGCGATACGCTGTATGGCGCTTTCCGGGCTTTTGGGTTTCCCGATGATGCCGCGAACCGAAATAATGACGACATCCTGATCAACGACGAGACCGGCAATACTGGCAGTATCCAGCAGGTCGCCCTTTACTGCGGAGAGGTTCTGATGGCTTTGTTTGATTTGTGCCGGGTCGCGAGATACCGCTGTGACAACATGGCCGCGGTTCAGGGCTTCGTCGACGACCAGTGAGCCAATATTACCTGTAGCGCCATAGACCAGGATTTTGAGGCTGGCTGTATCTTCCGCATGAGTGGCACTCATGCCGAGACTGAGACTGACCAGTATTGCTGTGAGAAATCGCATACAGAAACCTCTTAGCTGAATTCGTCATCCGCTGTTGCTTCTATGATCCGAATAAGCTGGGAAAGTTTCCGGCCGTGATTGCTGACAAATGGATTCTCGAGATCCCAGACGTAACCGGCCAGCGCAGAACAGATCATGCGTTTGAGAGTGTCGTTGATCTTCGTCGCGAAAAAGACGTTGTGCAGTGACTTGTCGTACCACGCATTGACGAACGTCCGGAACGTGTCGATGCCGCGATTCATGAAGTCCGAGTACTCTGTCTGCCAATCGACATTGCCGCCGTTCAGCTGACGAATAATAACGCCCGACGCCCGGCTTGCTGACTGCATCGCCAGCGAAACTCCGGACGAGAATACCGGGTCGAGAAATTCCGTAGCATTGCCCACCACACAATAGCCGTCACCAAACAGTTGCTTGATGCCCACGGAATAGCCTTCGATGGACACGGGTGTGAATTCGAACTTCGCGTCGGCCAGGCGCCCTGCGGCATTCGGGTCTGATGCGATGACGGCACGCAGGCACGCCTCTGGCTCGTCCGGAAATGCGTCATAGAAATCCGGCGTTGCAATGACGCCGACCGACGTTCGACCGTCCGAGAATGGGATAACCCACATCCAGCCCCCGTCCTTACGCACAATAATCCAGATACGCCCGGAGTTCGGCCCGGGAATGCGCTTGTCGCCAGTCATATGCGCAAACACGGAGCGGCGATTTGCCTGTTCAGACGGTTTGTCCAGATCGAGGAGTCGCGGCAACACTCTGCCGTAGCCGCTCGCGTCTACAATAAACCGACACGTAATTTCCGACTTTGTACCGTCCGCGCTTTCGACGCTAACTTTTGGCGCGCCGCCGATTTCGACGTCCATAACGCTGTGCTCGAAAAACACCGGAACACCCTGCTCCTGTATACCTTCAGCCAGCACACTGTCGAAATCTGCCCGCGGTACTTGCCACGTCCATTCGGCGCCTTGGGTGAACTGCTCGGAAAAATCGTACTCGCAGATCTCATCCTCACGCAGGAATACCGCGCCCGTCTTGATCTGGTAACCCTGCGATTCGACACGCTCAAATAAATTGGCCTCTTTCAATATATCGTTACAAATCGGCAAGAGACTTTCACCGATAACGAAACGCGGAAATGTCGTGCGTTCGAAAACAGCAACATTCAGACCGGCCGAGTTTAGCAACGCAGCCGATATCGCTCCGGCCGGGCCTGCCCCGATAATGACGACATCGTACTCGCCGCTAGGCTGTTGGATATTTTGTACTGTCATGCGTTGTTGCCACTAGTTCAAATTCGTTGTATGCGCTTTCGATCTCGCCACCAGGATTCCAGCGCCCGATTTTGACGTCGCCCATAGATGCCTGTGTTGTCGCGAGCCCAAGAAAAATATCTTCGAACTGGTAAAGACCAAGCTCGCGAAAACCGTCACTCGCATCGATCACTTCAATGCGCGGAGGCCTTACCTTGCAAGTCAAGTCGTTCATACCGCCAAAAATACTGCGACCCATCGACTTGACGTAGGCCTCCTTGAGAACCCACAACATGAAAAAGTGGTCAGCTGTCTGTGTCTCGAGCCAGTGCGCCTCTTGCTCCGAGTAGAATTTTTGCGCCACCTTCGAGATATTTCGCTGTGGATTGACTGCCTCCAGATCAATACCAATATCGCCCGAGTCAGCGATGACGCAAGCGACAAGTCCTCCACTGTGAGTGATACTAACCGCAGGGCCATCGACACAGATGGGCTTGCCGCTTTCAGATTTCGCAAACCGATGGCTCTTTGCGGGGCTACCCGTCCAGTCTTCAAGCATGAGCCGCATCAGCGCACGACCACAAAGATATTCCTGCCGCCGTTTTTCAGCCGTAAACGTCTCCTGATGTGCCAGCTCGTGCTCGGCAACCAGCTCACGCTCAGAGGCTGTCAGCTCTCGGATGTAAGAGTAAGCCGCTTTTACCAAGAGTTGATTTCCACGGCCTCAGGCGCACCAACGGCAGGCGATTACGCCCACCGCTTGAAGACCAGCGACGTATTGATGCCGCCGAAGGCAAAACTATTGCTGACAACGTATTCCGTGGAGATGTTGCGAGGTTCGTTGACGATATAATCCAGCTCGCCGCAGCGTGGATCGAGATTCTCGAGGTTCAATGTGGGCCAGTATTCGTCCCGGTTCATCATCTCGAGAGTCAGCCACACCTCTTGCGCACCGCAGGCACCGAGCGTATGTCCAAAGTAACTTTTCATCGAGCTAATTGGCATCTTGCTGCCGAACACGGCATTGGTGGCATTGGACTCGGCCACGTCGCCGAGATCCGTCGCTGTTCCATGTGCGCTTACGTAGCCAACAGCCGCCGGATCAAGATCTGCATCCTGTAACGCGAGTCGCATCGCAACTTCCATGGTTTCCGCCGTGGGCTGAGTGACATGTTTTGCGTCGCAGTTGGTCGCAAAACCAATAAGTTCAGCGATGATCGGTGCACCGCGCGCCTGTGCGTACTCGAGATCTTCAAGCACGAGTGTTGTGGCGCCCTCTCCGATAACGAGGCCGTCACGATCACGATCAAACGGTCGCGGCGTCTTTTCCGGTTCGTCGTTGCGAATACTGGTGGCGAACAAAATGTCGAACACTGCGGCCTGCGTCGAGGACAACTCCTCCGCGCCACCGGCAACCATTACTTTTTGCTTGCCATGCGCTATTGCTTCGTACGCATAACCAATAGCCTGGCTGCCGGAAGTACACGCCGTGCTCGTCGAGATCAAACGCCCCCGAATATTGAAAAACACGCCCGTGTTAACCGCAGCCGTGTGACTCATCATGCGGATATAGCTGGTGGCAGTAATGGTCCGCGTGCTGTCGTCGTGCAACATCGCGCCGAACTCTGCTATCGCCGGCGGACTGCCCGACGATGAACCATAAGCGATACCAGTTTCACCGGAACTGATAACCGGGTCGCCAAGCAGGCCAGCCTCAATCAATGCCCGCTCGGTGGTCGTTGTCGATAGCAGCGCGACACGGCCCATTGAGCGAACACTCTTTCGCTTATAGTGACTTGGCACTTCGAAGTCGACAAGCGGCCCGCCAAGATTCGTGTTCAGGCCGTCGATCTTTGCCCATTCGTCGATTCGGCGGATGCCACTGCGCTGAGCAACCACACTTTCCCGAATGTTGTCCCAGTCATTGCCCAGCGACGTTAGGCCAGCCATGCCCGTAACAACCACACGCCGGCTCATGACAGGCCTCCATCGATGCAAATAACCTGCCGCGTAACATAGCCAGCAATATCTGACATCAGATAGGAAACCAGACCTGCAACCTCCTCGGGTTGGCCCACGCGTCGGGCAGGGATATATTTCATGATGTGTTCAAAGTCGTCTGCAGAAGTCATGTCTGTCTCAACCAGGCCAGGCGCGACACAGTTGACAGTAATATTTCGCTTGCCCAGCTCAATGGCCAGGGATTTGGAGGCGCCAATTACTCCGGCTTTGGCGGCACTGTAATTCACCTGCCCGCGATTGCCAATGACGCCCGAAACCGAAGAGATTGTAATGATGCGACCGCCTTTGCGCGCACGCACCATTGGCATGACGCAAGGTTGTATTACATTGAAGAAACTATCGAGATTGGTATCTATCACACTGTCCCAATCGTCATCCGACAATGCCGGAAATGCGTTGTCCCGGCTGATGCCGGCGTTGTTGATAATACCGTAATACGCACCGTTCGCATCGACGTCGGCCTTGATGGCGGCTCGACAGGCCTGCCGGTCACAGGCGTCGAATTGCATCAGACGCGCGCCAACACCCGCATTTTCCACAGCTCGAGTTGTATCTTCCGCGCCATCCTTGTCGGAGTGATAGTGAACGACGATATCAAAGCCGTCAGCAGCCAGTCGAGCCGCGATCGCCTGGCCGATTCCCTTACTTGCACCTGTAACGAGTACGCTACGATTCATCCGGAAATTGTACCAGAATCAGTATCTTCCGGACCGCCCACGTCCGGCTGATAGACATTGATAGTCGCCTCCGCGACGGTATCGCCCATGTCGATTCGGCAGGCGAATGCCCCAAGCTCCATCTCGACGAACAGTCGCTCGACAACAATTGTCAGCACAGCACCGACCGGAAAGACGCTGACGGCGGACTTGTATGAGCGTGTGCCCAGCAGGTAGCCGATGGCGGGTTCGTCGCCACGCCCTCGCGCCAGGGCACCCGCATGAGCGGCAACTGATTGGGCCATGTACTCAATACCAACCCAGCCCGGCACTCCGGCTTCGCCACAGAACATGCTCTCGGGTGTAACGACCACTTCGGCGACAAGCGACGACTCTTCATACGAAATGATCCTGTCCAACAGAACCATCGGCGGTTCGTGCGGTAGCAACTCGCGCACAGGAATATTCGTAACGTCCATCAGGATCGCCCAATGACTACGCTGACGTTGCTGCCACCGAACGCGAAAGAATTCGACACGAACATATCACGATCCCAGCAGGCATTTGCGCCGATCAGGCCTATCGTCTCAATCGCCGGGTCGGCCTCACCGTCCCACAAATGACGGGGTAGTTGCCGTCCGGAGTTCGAATCATCAAGGAGCAACCAGCAGAGTCCAATTTCCTGAGCCCCGGCTGCACCCAGCGTATGTCCGATTTGGCTCTTCGTACACGGTATTTCATCGCCGAATATGCGTTTAACGACACAGCTTTCCATCTCGTCATTTTTCGCCGTGGCCGTTCCATGCAGGTTTACATAGCCTATGTCACCAGGCTCGACGTTCGCGCTTGCCAGCGCTTGCCGAATGGCCAGTTCAGCTCCTTTGCCGGAGGGCTCTGGCGCCGACATGTGATATGCGTCCGACGATTCACCCGCGCCGGCCATCCTGATTGCCGCCTCGTCCCGAGTCATCAAAAACAGCGCGGCACCTTCGCCGACGTTAATGCCATCGCGGTTAATGCTGAACGGATTGCATATTTCTGCCGACATCGACCCGAGTGCGTCGAAGCCGTTGATCGTCAACTTGCACAAGCTGTCGCAACCTCCAACGACAACGGCATCACAAATATCTGCTGCTATGAGCCGCATGCCGGAAGCAAGTGCCTTTGCCGATGATGAGCAGGCTGTGGAAATCGTGTAGCGCGGTCCATTGAGCTGAAGATATCTCGCAAGAAACTCTGCCGCCGTACCCATTTCCTGTTGCTGGTAGTTGTAGTTTGGCGGCAACTCGCCAGTTCCTGCCATGCTGTCGGATGCCTCTTCGGCCGCCGTTATTCCGGACGTACTGGTACCAAGAATGACTGCGATGCGCTCAGAGCCGTATTTTGATCTTGCGGTTTCAATACTGGCTCTGATTTGTTCAGCTGCAGTCACTAATAGCTGGTTGTTGCGACAATCGAAGGTCTGCAGCTCAACCGGCACATCGAGTAAAGGGTCAACAACAACACCAACGACACCGTTGCGACCGGTCAGCATCGGACCATACTGCTGCATATTGTTCTGATCCCCGCGCAAGAGCCCTTCAAGCACGCTGGCCTTCCCCGCACCAAGTGCGTTGATAATGCCGAGATCTGCGAGGTAATAGCTCATAACCCGGCGAACTCTACCGTGTTGATGTGCAGGGCGTAACCTCGCGCCAGGTTCGAGAAGTCTGCCTTGCCCTTCCAGAGTTCCGGAGACTCATGGCTGATGCGAATGATTACTTCGCCCTGGCGCAAAACGGCTCTAACCACGCCGTCTGAAGAAACATCAAGCTCTCCGCCGTCAATGTGCATGGCCAGCCACTGCGGATCCCAGTAACTTAACAACACGTCCGCAAGTACATACTCCGCGTTTACAACCTGCGCTTCGACGACGCCTCGAGCCTGCAGGTCGACTCCATCATATGTAATCGAAAACAGCACGGTTCCGATCGCGCTGACAGCGACAATCGTTATCTTTCCCGGCCGCGCCTCCAGGTGCGCCTCAAAAGAGTGACTCTTATCGCCATGATCTGCTGTGATGATCTGGGTCGCGTCGAATGCTGCCGTCAACTCGGTCGCAGTAGGCAGAACCAGGTAGACATCCTCGGCAATATCGATGCGCCGCAAGTCGCTGCGGACCTCGAGCGAGCTGCAACTTACGCTTAGACCGACGATGAAAATCGCGAGCGCACAAGAACGAATTTTGCGAACGCTCAGCGTACCGTCCTCACATTGACTGAAACCGCGAGCGGACAGAGTAAGTACGCACAGGCAATACCAATCAAAACGGTCATGCCGAAGGAATGCACTGCGTAAGTACTGCTCAATGCCAGCAATCCAAATGAGATCATCGTCGTCAACGCGGAAAGGGTAATTGCGAATATTGTACTCGACAGATCGCCGCGCGCCTCAGCCAGGAATAACGTGAAGTCTATGCCAATGCCGAGCACCAGTATCATTGCCAGAAAGTTGAAGAGATTCAGCGTCTCGCCCAGCGCGGAGATGACAATCAACGCCAGAAGCCCGGCAAACACGGGTGGTATTAGTAGCATGGCTGACTGACGCAAGCCGTATCGCATCGCCAGACCTGCCAGAATAATGAGGTAAGCCGCCGCAAGTACCTGGACGACCCTTGCCCGATACTCGCCGAAGAGTCCGGACAACTCGCGTGCCTTATTGACGACAGTGACTGACCGGTAGCTCGCCGTCATTACAGAAAGACTGTCCAGATTTTGCACGCCATATAACAGGACGATCGAAGCACTGCCGTTACCCGGAGCGTCCAGCCGAAGACTGCGAAATTCCTCTGACGCCGGGTGAGCCAGCCATGTCGCAATATCCAGTGGCTGCATCTCCTCACTAAGCTGAGCGATCGTGCTCTCGGTCGTGTCTTTGTCGACGCCAAGAGACTCAAAATAGCTCGGTAGCCGCGAACGAATAAGCTCAACATAAGCCGTGTAACTGCGCGTTTGTTTGGCTTGTGATGGAACCCAGCGCGAGATGGCCTGGTAGCCTGTCAGAGCGTCTGTTCCAATCATGCCATCAAGCTCTGCGCGAACCTCTTCCTCGAGTTGCAGCAGTTCTTCATCTGTTGCTGCAGAGACCAAAAGAAACGTGCCCGCTTGAGCGATGCCCAGCAATTGCTGAATGGCAGACTCCTGCCGTTTCAAATCTACGGATTGTGCCTGCAGCACGGTAACGTCGTCGTTGATCTCGATCGTCTTATAGGCCAACGCGACGATGACGGCGAGCACCGCAATCAGGAAGTACTGGCTTCTTGGGCGACTCCGCTGCCAAAGCCTGAGATATCGATTTGCGCCGCGAAGAATGACGGAACCTGTATTGACAGCCATGCGGCGACGCCAGAAACCACAGACACAGATCAAGGTAAGATAGGCACCTATCAACCCCGCAGTGGAAAACACAGCAAGCTGTTGCAACCCGGGGAACGGAGCGACGGTCAATGCAAGATACGCCAGTATGCTGGTCAACAACCCCAGCGTTATCCCCATAAAAATGTTGCGCAGTCCTTTTTGCGGCGTCCAGTCTTCGCCACCAAAAGCATCGTCGGTCACATAGTGAAAACTGTAATCGACAGAAACGCCGATCAGGCTCGCGCCAAACACCAGCGTAAACAGATGGACGTAGCCGAAAATAGCCAGCGTTGCCGCCAGTGCCACGAGGCAGCCCGAAAGTATCGAGATGACGATAAGGGACAACGGCCGCAGTGATCTGAATGTGGCAATAACGAGCAGCAGCAATCCGATGAGAGAACCCACGCCAATGGTCGACACTTCACCCTTCGCGCTTTTCGTCGCATCATGTGCATAAAAAGAGAATCCGGTTCGCAGAAAATCCAACTCGGGCTCCAAAGACAGAGCACTTGCAATCGCAACATTCAGATATTGCACGAGGGATTCCTGCTCAATAATCGACAGGGTCGGCGACGTCAGACTTGCCATGACGAAAATGTAGTCTCGACCATCCCTTTCTGCCCACAAATAGGCGTCGTCGAGATTCAGCGCAGTGCCCGGTGGCTGTAGTGCCTGCAGGCTGTCTGGAAAAAGGAAAAACGGGTCCGTGGCCAGGCTGCTGGCACCGCCGAGCGGACTGTACATCGCGACAATGGCCGAGCGCTCTATGCCTGACGCATCTTCAGTAACGCGGGTAAGCTGCGGTTGCGACAGTATCTGCCGCCGGTACTGATGATAAAAACTCGCGATCGCTGAGTACTTGTTTTCATCCACCTGCGTCGTGACCGACTCGATCAACGTATGCTCGAGCATTTTTTCGCCCAGGGAGTCCGCAGCCGCTTTGGCGATATCTCTGTTCGAATGGCCAATGAAAAAAAGCAACCGTGTACCCAGCTCTCGATCAACTGTTTGAGTTGCGATATCAGTTAGCGGGTCGTAGTCAGCCAGCGGCAGTAGCTCGAACACATTGCTCTTGAGCCACTTCTCGTTCGCCGTCTGCGATACGATTGTTACGGAAGCGGCCAGCAGAACAGCTATCCAGACGACCAGAGAGAGACTACCGCGCGTAAAGCTCGATCTCATGCTCGGTCAGCTGGTTCGGCAGGGTTTGTACATTGGAGAACCTGATTGTCATTTCGTCCGAGGAACGATTGATTATCGCAATGCCGTCAATATACTCCCGCCCTTGCAGAATAATAGTCTCAATAGCCTCGGATAAGGGATAGGTCATTGGCTTCAGGGACATCTCCCAGTCGTCACCCTCCGACGCAAAGTCAATCTCGAAATGCGTCCGGAGTTCCTCTTCGCTACCTTTAAATATACTCAGGAATATTCTGCTGAACGGCAAAACCATCGGATTGTCGGCAGCGTCCATGCTCGTCGCCGGCCCGTCCTCCAGGCGTTGCACCAGCCGCTCACCATCGGCAATCAGAACGGATGTGAACGGTTGCGTCTGCTGCCAGTACATCCCTAAATCTGAAAGGATGAAATTGCCACTGGATTCAAGCGGTCGACTCAGTAGCTCAATCTTTCTGATTTGCGTGAAATTACCTCTGACGACGCCGGATTCCGCAAGCCCTGCCACGACGCTCTCGAACGTATGCCCGGAATCGACGCCAGCATAAGCCGTCGAGAACAGGGCCAGCAACAACGCCAATGCGTTACGAACTGGCCGCATGAATTTTCTCGATGAGGATGGGCGGGCTGACAAAACACAGTTCTGTGGACTCGTTTTCCACCGCAACCTGGGTTGTGTAACCCTTCGTAACTCGCTCGCCGGTATCCATATCGGTGATGACGTAGCTAATCTTCAGGCGATTTTCGTACTCTTCCAAAGTGGCGACGACAAGGACGCGCTGTTGAAACACCGTAGGCCTCACAAATTTGACGCGCGTGTCCACAATCGGCCATGAGTAGCCTGAATTCAGCATCTCAACGTAGCCGTAGCTGATTTTGTCAAGCAAGGCGCAGCGCGCGGCTTCGAAGTAACGAAAATAGTTACCGTGCCAGGTGACGCCCATTGGGTCGCCATCCTGAAACGGGATTTCGATTTCGACCTCGGCAACTAACGAAA
>RCNE010001737.1_pt1 | contig 11807 bp, 7 predicted proteins | sample 2041361 | NCBI WGS metagenome assembly RCNE01 (sample SAMN09708229, study PRJNA481090) | Marine sediment metagenome, whole genome shotgun sequencing project.
CAACTCCTCCATTCGATTGCGCACTGATTCGGCTGAGGCTACGTCACCCAGTTGAAGGTATATCTCGGCCTGGGTTAAAAGAGACGTGATGTTACCTGGATTCAGGGCAATGGATTTCCGGCTCGCCAAAATGGCCTTGTCGAACTGGCCTGTTCGAAATGTATAAAGGATAACCAACGATTGATAGCCCTCGGCAAAATCCGGGTTCAGTTCGATCACTTTTTTAAACTGACGCTCGGCCAGGGAATAATGGCCCCGGAATATATAGGCACCGCCAAGCATGGTGCCAATAATCGGTGACCTTGGATCCAGTTCCGAGGCCTTGATCGCCAGTTCCAGCAATTGCTGAGAGCGCAAGGGCATAAAAAACATAGAGACGCCATACCATTGATAAGCCGTTGCGTAATTGGGGCTTAATTCGATGGCTTTTTGAAAGGCCTGTTCGGCCTCCTGTGGCCGGTTAGTGTTGAGATAAAGCCAACCGAGCGAAGCATAAGCCTCGCCCAGCTGGTCATCGATTTTTAAAGCCTGGTTGATAGCATCCTCTCTGGCGGCATTGGCCACTTGCGGGTCCAATGTTCCAAAGTAGTTCAGCAGAGCATTGCTGTCCGCCAGGCCCACCCAGGCCAGTGCAAAGCCGGGGTCGAGTTCAACGGCCCGCTCAAATTCTTCAATCGCCTGTTCCAGTTTTTCGGCATTACGCGAAGCCATCAGTTGGCGGCCTCTGAGATAGGCGTCATAAGCTTGCAGGTTTTCCGTTGGCACCGAGTTAATTCGAAGGGTTTCTTCGGGTGACAGGGTTGCTTCCAGCGCATTGGCGATTTTTTCCGATATCTCGCTCTGGATTGCAAACAGGTTTTCAGCGGTCAATTCACGATCAAATATTTCTGCCCACAGATGTTCGTCCGTCTCGGCGTCAATCAATTGGACATTGATTCGCACGGTGTTGCCGGAACGTTGTACCGCGCCTTCCATAATGTGGGCTACACCCAGCTCTTTTGCGATGACTGGAATCGTTTTTTCGGTGTTTTTGTACTGTGTAACCGAGGTGCGTGAAATGACCTTTAACGAACTGATTCGTGCCAGGTTGGTTAAAAGATCATCGTGAATCCCCTCGGTGAAATATTCATCTTCTACATTCCTGCTGCGGTTATCAAACGGTAGGACAGCGATGGATTGGCGGGAGATTTTGGGTTCGGGTTCGGTTTGGTCGATGGCTTCGACTGGGGTCAGAGCACTTTTCTCGTTGGGTTGAGTAGTTAGATCAGAAGGTTGTTGAGAAAAGCGGTCTGACCCCGGTTGTGCTTGGCCCGGGGTGAGTATGAATTTATCGATGGCGAAATAGGCCAATGCCACAACAAGCACTCCGATGATTGCGCCGTTGAGCTTTTGACCGGTTACCCTGGTGATGGATTCCGAGCGGTCGACGTCTTTTTGGTGCTTGACGCCTTCCGGTGTCATCTCGAAAACCCAGGCAAAAATCAACGCCGGTACAAGGCCTACTGCCAGTAGCAGTAGTATTAGTTTAGGTACCCACTCTGGCAGGGCGAGAATGTCGCCAACCACATCAATCAATTGCAGTAATATCCAGGCGGTTATTGCGTAGGCGATACCGACCTTGAAGACGTTACGGCGTTTGAGTTCTTTGATGAAACTCATAGGGGCGCACGTAGGGTGGGTAACGCGTTACCCACCGGCGGTATGCCAATCACCGCGCGTGTGGATGGTGCGTAACGAGTTACGCACCCTACGGTTTTTGTAAGGGTGATAAGGGACTTTTTGAAGCCGACACGAATAATGTTTCGGCGCATTGATCTTCCAAATAAGGACACGTCGTTTCTACCCCCGCAGCGAACGACAGGCCGATTGACTAAATGCGTTAACCTTGCTCAGGTTGGCAGACATTCAGACTCTGGGCTTGTATTTATTAGTTAATTTCCTTAAGTATTAATCCTGCTCATGTTGGTCTTTTACATATATATATGTGTCTATTTATAGTTGATGAGCGGTAATAATGATACAAATCATTCTCATTTTGTTGATTATTCAGGTAGTTCCGTGATTCTGACCAATGGGCCGAAATACAGCGAATTTACCCACAAACGTTCGGTCCCGCGCCAGAAACCCCGGAAGATGGGGTTGTTGGCAAAACGTACCACCAGTCCCTTGCCATGACGTTCGGCAATGACCGCGGGTTGGCCGGCCATTTCGGTTAAACGCTGATCCCCGATGTAACCGCTCAGCAATGGCTTTCCGGTGTAACGCACCGGTGTGGCAAACGGGTTTTCACTGGGTTTTAACAGTTTGCTGCCCCTGCGAAAAAGCGGCATTTGCTTGTTGTATCCGAAAGCAATGGGGTGGGTCTTATCAAGGTTTGTCCCGACGATTGCCCCGCCGATAGTACGCTGGGCTCTCTGGTCATCGTATTCAGCATAGGCCAATGGTTTTGCTTGCTCACTCGTTTCCTCTTTGCCGTTCTTTTCTTCATTGCAACCATCGGTCTCAAAACACAGTGACTCAGCCCAGGTAGCAGCACTCTGTATGGTCACCAATATGCCGCCATCGTTCACCCACGTGGTGATGTCTTTCTTCAATTTCTTGCCGATATCGGTGTATTTGCCTTCCACCATTAACAGGTGGGTATAGTCATGCAGGTCGATTGATTTCAAACGTGACATATCAACCATTACGGGGGACACGCCCAAACGTTGATCAAGCTGAAACCAGGCCTCGCCGGCATCGTAGGAGCGTGTGCCTGGACCGACAATCAACAGCGGTTTTATCACGGGCACCTTTTTGAAATGACTGGTGCCAAGACCGGGTCCGGATGTAGTCAACTGGCTATTGAAAGAATGCACGCTGACATCGGCCTGTATGAGCGTATCGAAAATGGCTCTGGATTTTTCCTTATCCTGCAAACCTGCGAGTACAACCAGGCTGCCTTCGCTAAAAGATACCGTGTTGGAGCCGTTGTTTATGCTAAATGGCTTTGTGGCGGCCCGCACTATTGCACTGGCGTCCAGTAAATCCTGTAGCACGGCGGGTGCGTTCAATTGTTGCCAGGAAATAACCCAGGCGACAGCATCAGGGTCCGGTGCGCCTGAGGATTGCAAGGGACTGTCGTTTGATGTGGCGGGTAACCGTGCCAATTTTGCCATCGGCAGGTTGTAAGCCATTGCAAGGTTCCATGCCGATACATCGTAAAAAGTGTTGTCTTCAAACCGGGTACGGGTTTCGAGCATGGCTTGCGCCAAACCGAATTGACGCTGGTTCACGGGAATCACCCAGGCGTGTCCGGGTTTAAAAACCTTCCCATCGACTTCAACATCAGCGTCCAGTGTTTGAAACTCCACCTGGTGCTGTTTGAACAGGTCCATCAATGCACCGGCCTTTGCCGGGTCATTGCCATCACCGATCACCCATCCCTGGAAGCCTGCTTTAGAGGACCTTTGCCGCATGGCCCGGAAAAAACCGGCCTGATATTTCTTGAACTCATTTCCGAGTTCATACCCACCCTTGAGTGTTGAGAGCGACATGCGGACGTGGTTGTGAATCGCGTCGGTAAACTCCAGCGGGCCGGAATCGCGGTTGTAAACCGGGCCGTTTGCCCGGGGTTGTTCAAACAGGATGCCGATGCTGCCATTAATGTCGGGGTAGGTTGAGCCCTTGCCGTAGAAAAAATCATCGTAGGTATCTTCGGTGAAATACATTTCTCCGGCACTATCGAAACTCTGCGCGTGGTACGGCACTAGCGCACGCGTCATCTTGAGGTTTTCCGAGGTGGTCAACGGGTGTTGCCGGGTGGGTGCGCCAGGCTGGAAGAAAAAGCCATCGTCACCGGTTTCATGGTGATCGGTGATGATGTGAGGCAACCAGCGGTGGTATTCGGTAATCCGGGCGCGGGATTCGGGGTGAACCAGGGTTAACCAGTCGCGGTTCAGGTCAAACAGGTAGTGGTTGGTCCGGCCTCCGGGCCAATCCTGATGGTGGATGCGGCCATCGCGGTTACCGACCTCATTGAAGCTTCGATTGGAGTTGGACCAGGTAGCAAAGCGGTCAAGACCGTCCGGGTTCAGACTGGGATCCAGGATGATTATGGTGTTTTTAAGCAGGTTCTTTACGTGCTCGGAGCGGGATGCGGCCAGGTACCAGGCAACGATAGGTGCTGCATTGCTACCGCTGGACTCATCACCGTGTACGCTGTAACCCAGCCATACCACCAGTGGCGCATCAGGGTCACCGCTAACGGCTCCCTCGAGGTGAGCCTTGCGAAGCGATTCAAGTTTCGACTGGTTTTCTTCAGAGCTGATGATGACCTGGAGCAGCGGTTTCTGCTCATAGGTTTGCCCCGTTACCTTGATGCTGACACGGCCGGATTTTTCAGCCAGTGTGTACATGTACTGCACCAGCGAAGGATGCTGAATTCTCCATTCACCGGGCTCCCAACCCAACTGCGATTCCGGCGACGGTATCGTCGTATCCAATTCCGCATCAGCAGGCAGGTATTCGGCAGATGTCTTTCCGAATGCGGTAGAAATTGCAAAAAAGCCAAGAAAAATACCGGCCAGAACGGTTAATAAACGCACAGTCCACTCCATACAGGGTTTCACAGAACAATGCATTCTATTGGAAGTTGAAACGCTTTACCTCAACCCATTTCGGAGCAACGTAGGGTGCGTAAGTCTTTACGCACCATCTGAACACAAGCCTTAGCGAGTAACCGGTCATACACCCTGCAGGCCTGGCGTTCATTTGGTGGGATAGGTGCCGAGTGATGCGCCTGCTGTTACCATAGCCGCCATGAAGAAACTCAAATTCGTATTGCCATTTTTTGCAGCCCTTTTGGTGGGAAATGTTCTCGCAGATGTCCAACTCGATCTGATTGAATTACCGCCCGGTTTCAGCATTGAAGTTTATGCAGAAGGTGTTGAAAACGCACGGCAGATGGCACTCGGGGATGACGGCACCCTGTTTGCCGGTAGCCGTAAAGCCGGCAAGCTTTGGGCGATAACCGATGCGGATGGCGATCAGCGGGCTGAAACCGTCAGGTTGATAGATAAAGGGCTCAACATGCCTTCGGGTCTGGCGTTCCGCAACGGCGCGCTTTATGTGGGTGCAGTAGAGCAGATATTGCGCTATGACAATATTGAAGCCCGTTTGGAGCAACCGCCAGCGCCGGTAGTGGTATCAGATTCGCTGCCTGACAAGACGCACCATGGTTGGAAGTATCTGCGGTTTGGCGAGGATGGCAAGTTGTATATCCCGGTCGGCGTGCCCTGCAACAGCTGTGATGAAGAGGGGTTTGGCCAGATTCGACGCATGAACCCCGACGGCGGCGGTATGGACGTTTACGCGATGGGTGTACGTAATAGTGTCGGGCTGGCTTTTCACCCACAAAACGGTCATTTGTGGTTCACGGATAATGGCCGGGACATGCTGGGGGACGATCTTCCCGCAGATGAATTGAACTACGCTCCGAGGGCAGGTATGCACTTTGGCATCCCTTACTGTCACCAGGGAGATCTGTTGGATGAAGAGTTTGGGAAGGGCAAAGACTGCACGGATTATACGCCACCGGTTGCGAAACTCGCCCCGCACGGTGCTGCTTTGGGCCTGACTTTTTATACGGGTGATATGTTTCCTGCCGACTTTAAAAACCGTCTGTTTATCACCCAGCATGGATCATGGAACCGGTCCGAAAAGGTCGGCTATCGAGTCCTTGTGCTGGATGTGCAGTCCGATGGCAAAGTATTGAATAAAGAGGTATTTGCATCCGGTTGGCTACAAGCGCAGGAGGTTTGGGGTCGTCCCAACGATGTGCTGGTCATGCCTGATGGTGCACTGCTGGTGTCGGATGACCTGGCTGGCGTGATCTACCGGATAAGCTACACGCAATGACACTGATCCAGATAATCGTTTTGTCCCTGATCCAGGGCCTGACGGAGTTTTTACCGGTATCAAGTTCCGCACACCTGATCCTGGGTAGCAAGGTCTTCAGTTGGCCTGACCAGGGGTTGGTGTTTGATGTCGCCACACACCTGGGTACCTTGCTGGCAGTGCTGGTCTACTTTCGTAAGGACCTTTGGAACATGCTGACACCCTGGTTTGGAACAGGCAAAGGTAATGAAGAGTCGCGGAAACTGGGACTGACCCTGGTCGTAGCCAGTATTCCCGCGATTGTTGCCGGTGGCCTGTTACACGGTTGGGTTGAGTCGGCGCTCAGGGATGTCCGTGTTATCGCTTTCAGTACCATTGGCTTTGGTCTGTTGCTGTGGTGGGCGGATGCCCGCTTTGCGCGTAACAGGCAGCTTACCGACATGAACATGAAATCCGGTCTTCTGATTGGCCTGGCACAAATGCTGGCGCTGGTTCCCGGTACATCGCGTTCCGGAATCACCATGACGATGGGGCGTATGCTGGGCTTCAATGCCGACACGGCAGCGCGTTTCTCGTTTCTCCTTTCGATCCCGATCATCGCTTCCGCCGGTGCTTATGGGGTTTTGCGGATGCTGATGCATGACGCTCCCATCGACTGGTTTCAGTTTGGCCTGGCAATTACGATATCCGCTCTCGCAGGCTGGTTGTGCATTGCCGCTTTTCTGGCTCTTTTGCAACGGGTTGGCCTGCTGCCCTTTGTGATTTATCGCCTCGCTTTGGGTGTCGTCCTGCTTTGGATCACGCTATAACGATTATTAATGCACCAATATGGTGCATTAACAATCAGTTGGTGCGATAATGGTGCATCCATGAATTTCTCAAACGGCATGGCAATCCTGTGAGATATGAAAAGACCGCTAAAGTGTAGCTAAAAGATGTGAAAGTGCGTCTAAAATCCAGATATTTAATCTTTTTACTCGATGTGTTATTTTTTCAGATTGGCACGACTCCTGCATATATATACTGACCCAGTTTGGACATTTACCAAGGTAATAGCATAGGAAAAACGACATGAGTATAGAAAGCATACAGAAAATGATCGCCGATGAAGACGTAGAATTCGTCGACTTAAGATTTTGTGATACCTCAGGCAAAGAACAGCACGTCAGCATGCCCGTGGCCATGGCTGATGAAGATTTTTATGAAGAAGGAAAAATGTTCGATGGCTCTTCCATCAAGGGCTGGAAAGGCATCAATGAATCAGACATGGTACTGATGCCGGATGTTGATTCCGCCATTATGGACCCCTTCATGGAGCACAGCACAATGATCATTCGTTGTGATGTCCTCGAACCCGACACCATGGAAGGTTACAACCGTTGCCCACGCTCACTGGCCAAACGCGCTGAAGCCTACCTGCAATCCACCGGTATCGCCGACGCCGCGTACTTTGGCCCTGAGCCGGAGTTTTTCGTTTTCGATAGCGTCAGCTTTGGCACGGACATGCATTCAACCTTCTACAACATAGATTCGGAAGAAGGCGCATGGAATACCGGCTCGGAGTATGAAGGCGGCAATCACGGTCACCGGCCACGTGTTAAAGGTGGTTATTTTCCGGTCCCACCGGTTGATAGTCTGCATGACCTGCGCTCAACCATTTGCAATGTTCTGGAGAAAATGGGCGTATCGGTTGAGGTGCATCACCATGAAGTGGGTACTGCAGGTCAGTGTGAAATCGGTACCAGGTTCGCTACCCTGACACGCAAGGCCGACGAGATGTTGTTGTTCAAATATGCAACCCATAACGCTGCGCACGAATCCGGCCGTACCGCCACATTTATGCCCAAGCCGCTGGTTGGCGACAATGGTTCCGGTATGCACGTACATATGTCTTTATTCAAGGGTGGCGAAAATATGTTTGCCGGCGAAGAGTACGGTGGTCTGTCAACCACGGCATTGCACTATATTGGCGGTATTTTTAAACACGCCCGTGCGCTCAATGCATTCGCCAATGCCTCAACCAACAGTTACAAGCGCCTGGTGCCGGGTTTTGAAGCACCGGTCATGCTGGCCTACTCGGCCCGTAACCGCTCAGCATCTTGCCGCATTCCCCATGTGGGCAACCCGAAGGGTCGTCGAATCGAGGTGCGCTTTGGTGATCCGGCGGGTAATGCCTACCTGATGTTTGCCGCCTTTATGATGGCTGGCCTTGACGGTATCATTAACAAGATTGATCCGGGTTCGGCCATGGATAAGGATCTTTACGATCTGCCAGCCGAGGAAGTTAAAAATATTCCGACGGTCTGTTCCAGCCTTGCCCAGGCGCTCGAGGCACTGGACTCTGACCGGGACTTCCTGAAGGCCGGCGGCGTATTTGATGATGACCTGATTGATGCTTATATCGAACTCAAGATGGAAGAGGTCACGCGTTTTCGCATGTCCACCCATCCGGTTGAGTTTGATATGTACTATTCTATATAGAGGGACTGTCATTCGGCGGTTCCAGGGATACCTGCACGCCCCGCAGTTCACGGGGCGTGAATGGTTAATTACAGATTGGAGCCTGATGATGAATATCATAGTTCACAAGACATGTTTTATGATTCTTTTTGCGTTTTTGTTGGCGGTAACGGTCACTCCGCTGATGGCAGAGGTGTACAAGGTTGTCGATAAGGATGGCAACGTAACCTTTACCGACCAGCAACCGGCAGATGGTTCCAAGCCGGTCAAACTGGCTCCGATCAGCGTGATCGAGAATCCGGGATATGAAAAAGCTCCTGAACCAACAGCTGCCCCTGATCCAACAGCTGAAAAGGAACTATCCCTGAAGGATACGCGCAAAATCTATCGGGATTTTGCGATTGTTTCTCCGGGGCAGGAAGAATCAGTGTGGAAGCCGGATGGCCCGATAGTTGTAGCCTGGAGCACACGCACAGCACTCGAAAAGGGTATGAAGGTGACCCTGTTCCTGGATGGAAAAGCAAACCAGACAACAGTCCAGCCGATAATCCCGCTGAGCGGAATGGACCGGGGTGAACATACTGTTAAAGCAGAGTTGAGAGACTCGAAAAACCGTCTTGTTGCTACCGCCGAGACGATCACTTTTTTCGTCAGGCAGCCCACTGTTTATAACAGAGCACGCCGTGGCGGTTAATACGCTGCGACTGATTCCATGCTTGATTCGCTTTCGACAGCGGTAGTAGAGCTGGATGAGCTGGGCTGTGTCCGGGGCATGAACTCAGCCGCCGAACATTGTCTGGCAACGGGCAGAGAACGTGTCCAGGGTTGGCGATTCCGTGATATTGGCGGTATTCCGGATGTGTTGTCAGAGGCTATTTCAGCTACAGCCAAAGAACAACGTGGTCGTCACCTTAGCGAATGCAAGCTGGCTGGCGGCTTGTTCGATTGCACGATTCAACCCCTCACGGGGCAGGGTATGTTGTTGGAGTTATATGACCTCAAATGGCAACAGCAGCAAAGCAAAATACAGCAGCGTGAGGTGCAGACCGGAATGATGGATATGATAAGGCGCAACCTGGGACATGAGATCCGTAATCCTTTGGGCGGTATCCGTGGTGCCGCACAAATGATGGCTGCCGAGCTAGCCAATCGTGAACTGGGGTCACTGGCAGAACTGATCATGCGCGAGGTGGATCGAATCGACGAGTTGCTGGAGCGTTTCGGGCAGTCTGAGCTCGATTTTCAGCCGGTTGATATCCATTTTGTCCTACAGGAAACCACCGAGTTATTACGATTGGAATCTGCCGAAAGTGTAAAAATTATTCAGAACTATGATCCCAGTATTCCGAAAATATCAGCAGACACATCAGCGCTACGACAGGTGTTTCTGAACCTGTTGAGAAACGCCTTTCAAGCGGGCGCAACCGAGATCGAAATTCGAAGCCGGATTGATTACGACATTACATTGTTACAGCCCGGGATGGGCCGTGTTGTCCGCTTGGATATTAAGGACAATGGCTGTGGTGTACCGGAGTCCCTGCGTGGCATGTTATTTCTGCCACTGGTCACCGGTCGGCGTGACGGGACAGGCCTTGGTCTCGCGCTGGCACAACAAATTGCGGCGGCCCACAAGGGTCTGTTGACCTACGCACCATTGGAACCGGGTAGCCGCTTCACGCTCAGATTGCCGTTGGCGCGGAATCATGACTGAGTCGGTGCTCGTCTGGGTTGTCGATGACGACGAAGCTATCCGTTTTGTGTTGGAGCGAGCGCTGACTCGTGCCGGCTATGCCACGGAAAGTTTCGGCAGCGTCGACGCTGTCATCGCTGCGCTGGATAATTCCCAACCATCAGTCATTATTACGGATATACGCCTGCCTGATGCTGATGGCCTGAGCGTTCTGTCAGCCCTGGAAGAGCGCCAGATAGCAGTTCCAGTGATCGCAATGACGGCTTTTTCTGATCTGGACCAGGCGGTTACGGCCTTCCAGTCGGGTGTGTTCGATTATCTCTCAAAGCCGTTTGACCTCGATAAGGTACTTGCCGTGGTCGCCCGTGCATCGGCCGTTCCGGTGGCCGTTCCTTTAGAGGCATCACCGGGCGTGACAAATCAGTTGATCGGCGATTCAACGGCAATGCAGGAAGTGTTTCGAACCATTGGCAGGTTGTCACGGTCAAGTATCAGCGTGTTGCTGACCGGTGAAACAGGCACGGGCAAGGAGGTGGTCGCCCGTGCACTGCATCAGCACAGCCCTCGTGCCAAGGCTCCTTTCGTCGCAATAAATACCGCAGCAATACCAACCGAACTACTTGAATCTGAACTGTTTGGCCATGAAAAAGGGTCATTCACCGGAGCCCATGCGAGGCGATCGGGACGTTTTGAGGAAGCCGCCGGAGGCACCCTGTTCCTGGATGAGATTGGTGATATGCCCCTGCCATTGCAAACCCGGCTTCTGCGGGTATTGGCAGAAGGTGACTACTACCGCGTCGGTGGGCGCGACCTGCTACGCGCAGATGTGCGGGTGTTAACGGCAACCCACCAGGACTTGCAGAAGCAAATTGCCGAAGGCAGCTTTCGTGAAGATCTTTATCATCGTTTGAATGTAATTACCATTGAGTTACCACCACTGCGTGAGCGCAGTGACGACATTGCCTTGCTGGCACGACATTTTCTGAGCCAGGCGGCGGAAGAAATGGGCCTGGAAGAAAAGCACTTAATGCCTGGAACAATCCTGGCGCTGCAGCAAAAAGCCTGGCCGGGCAATGTCCGCCAATTGCAGAATCTTTGTCAGCAATTGTGTGTAATGGCACCGGGTGAGCAAATACTTCCCGTGGACCTGCCCGCCAATTTGAGAGATAAGGACGCTGCGAGTGAGTCCAGCGATTCCTGGTCAAAAGCGCTGCAGGTCTGGACCCGCAAGGCGTTGTTCAGTGGTCAGGTTGACCTGATGTCAACCGCCCGGGGCGAGTTTGAAAAGACCATACTTGATTGTGCGCTTGAACATACCGGCGGCAAACGCGTTGAAGCGGCCCGGCTACTGGGCCTTGGCCGCAATACCCTGACCCGAAAACTTAACGAACTTGAGGACAGGTAAGGGGCGCTTCCACTACCGCCCCGCTAACTCTGAGATCCGTGTCCTGAACTCGGCAGTGGGGGCGCTTATGTTCAGGATGAACGGTATATCGTGATAGAGCACAGGGATGTGCGGCGCGATTGTGTCAGTTTTGCACGGCCTATAACTGGAAGTTGTGTAAATCGGAAACAAGCCGCTCCTGCGCATCCCTGCGCCCGCGGCATACCGTTCATCCTGAACATAACCCCCTCCCCAGCTTCAACCAAACTGACCCGTAGGGTGGGTAACTTGTTACCCACCAATGGTGTTAACATCCGACGATGGTCCGGTGCGTAACGAGTTACGCACCCTACGTTCGCTTGTTACCCACCAACCGTGTTTCTATCAGAAACCATC
>RCNE010001742.1_pt1 | contig 11800 bp, 10 predicted proteins | sample 2041361 | NCBI WGS metagenome assembly RCNE01 (sample SAMN09708229, study PRJNA481090) | Marine sediment metagenome, whole genome shotgun sequencing project.
AAACGGGCGATCAAGACTATTCCATCCGGTGGTGCCACTTGATAGGTTGACGACATGGACCCAACAAACCGCTCATTCCGACCCGTGCTCTTCACCTATCTGAACGACCTTGCCGAGAACAACGATCGACAGTGGTTCGCGGATCACAAGGATCGCTACGAGGAGTACGTCAAGGGTGCCGGCCTCCAGTTCATCCGGGACTTCGAACCGTATCTGCACGAGATCAGCCCGCACTTCGTGGCTGACGACCGGACCGTCGGCGGATCGCTGTTCCGTATCTACCGGGACACACGGTTCTCGAAGGACAAGACACCGTACAAGACACATCTCGGGATCCAGTTCCGACATGAAGCGGCCAAGGACGTCCATGCCCCGGGGTTCTACCTCCACCTCGATCCGACCGGGAGCTTCGCCGGTGCCGGCATCTGGCGACCCGACGGCCGATCAACCCTGGCTATTCGGGAATCGATCGTTGACCGATCGAAGGACTGGACGGGGGTGCTGGACGATCCCGATTTCGCTTCGACGTATACGCTCGAAGGTGACACGCTGAAGCGCCCACCTCGTGGTTTTCCACCGGATCATCCCCTGGTCGAGGATCTCAAGCGCAAGGACTTCATCGCGAGCGGCAGAATCTCGAGGAAGACGGCCACCGCCCCGGACTTCCTCGAGCAGTACGCCCGGATGAGCCGGAACGCCGCTGGCTACATGGAGTTTCTTGCGAAGTCGCTCGGGTTGCCGTTCTGAGGGAGCGGACAGGTGACAGCTGAAAGCCACCAGCCAACAGCCAACAGCTAGCGGACGCGGGAGGGAGTCTCGGGCTCGGGTGTGGCGTTCTCTCGGCCTCGCCCGATCGGGCTACGAGGTTGAGTGCTCGCTCCAGGTTGCGGCTGCGGCTGTCACGAGGTCGTCGGCTGCCTTCGGACCCCACGTTCCTGGCGCGTACGGTGCGACCGATTCCGGATCGAGTACGGCGGCGTAATGGCGCCAGGAGGCCTCGACTTCGTCCGACCGCACGAAGAGCACCTGATCGCCCTCCATGACGTCACGAAGCAGCGTGGCGTACGCGTCGGCGAGTTCTCCCAGGTGGTCGTCATACCGCATCGAGAGCGGCGTCTGGGCGATGGCAACCTCGGGGCCGGGTTCTTTGACGTCGAAGTAGAGATCGAAACCCTCTTCGGGCTGCAGTGTGAGGAGGAGCAGGTTCCGGTGCCCGGGGCAGTCGCTGTGAAAGAGACACACCGGGGGTTGTCGATATGTGACGAGGATTCGCGTACAGCGCTCAGCGAGGTGTTTGCCGGTTCGGAGGAAGAAGGACACACCCTGCCACCGCCAGTTGTTGATCTGTGCACGAATAGCGACATACGTCGGTGTCTTCGAATCGGAATCAACTCCTGGCAGTTGCGTATATCCGTCGTACTGGCCGTAGACCACGTCGCCGGGCCCAATGGGTGCAGCGGAGGTGAGCACCTTGACCTTCTCGGATCGGATCGCATCCGAGTCCATCGAGACTGGTGCCTCCATCGCGACGAGGGTCATCAGTTGGGTCAAGTGATTCTGAACCATGTCTCGAACGGCACCGGAACGCTCGTAGTACCGCTCCCGTCCTTCGATCCCGACGTCCTCGGCGACCGTGATCTCGATCGTCTCGATGTGATCCCGGTTCCAAGTCCGTTCGAACAGCGCGTTGGCGAAGCGGAACACGAGGAGGTTCCGTACGGTCTCCTTGCCGAGGTAGTGGTCGATGCGATAGATGTCGGCTTCGTCGAACGACCGGTGGAGTGTGCCGTTGAGGCGTTGAGCGGAGGCGAGATCCCGGCCGAACGGTTTCTCGACCACGATCCTCGTCCAGCCTTCGGATGATGCCAGCCCGGCATCGGCGATCAGCCCGATGGCTGCTTCGGCCACCGTCGGGCCGAGGGCGAGGTACATGATCCGATTGCCGGGCAGCGAGTATTGTCGCTCGATGGCTTCGATCCGCCTTGCGAGGCCGTCGTAGGCGGCGTCGGGTTCGACTCGCTGGTAGTGGAAACGGTTCCTGCACCACTCGCGGGCGACCTCGGGATCGGTTCCCGCGTCGATCAGGGCGTCAACCACGATTTCCCGGTACTCGTCGTCGGTCAGTGGCCGAGTACCGACCGCGAGCACAGCCACACGGTCTGTCAGCTCCTCGTGGACAAGGATGCGGTGCAATGCGGGGATGAGTTTCTTGCGGGAGAGATCCCCGGTGCCTCCGAAAATGACAAAGAGATGGGGATCGACTGCCGGCTGGGTCACTGGAGCGATTCCTCGAGGGTCTCTTTGAGACGAGGGAGGTCCGCCGATCCAGCATCTCCGAGACAGACCATTCCCACCGGACGACCGCGATCGCGAAGTGCGGCCTGGTCTCCGAACGACTGGGCAGTGATGAGCTTCCCCAGCGAGTAGTCGGTCTCGGGGACGTCGAGGTCGCTGGTCGGGTGATCAACGATCTGGAGGAACACTCCTCCGTCGGGTCCACCCTTGTGGAACTGGCCGGTCGAATGGAGGAACCGAGGTCCGTATCCGATGGTGACAACCGCTCCTGTCGCTGTCGCGATCACGTCGGCAATGGCATCGAGACGCTGCGCCGTCGCTGCCGACGGATCGAGATACGCCTGTACGGCGACATAGCCGCCGGGCCCGGCCGAGGAGAAGAGCGAGCGGAGATTGTCGATCGTCGTTTCATCGTCCAATGTCCACTCCGTGACATCGAAGCCTTCGAGCCCCTCCGCCATGGCGGCGTGGGCGAGAGATTTCGCGAGTTGCACGTCTGGTTGATCGAACGGGTGGACGCCGAGGATTGCTCCGGCTGCGGCCGTGGCCATCTCGAGGATGTACATGGCGCCACCGAGGTCGTATGCGTCGTCCATGGTCATCGTGATGGAAGGCACTTCCGTTGTGGCGGTTCCGCTGAGACCGATCGTGAACGGCAGCCGGTCTGGAGCCGACGGTGCACTGCCGTCGGCAACCGGGAGGATTCCCGTTCCGTCCTTTCCGAGCGACTCAGCGATCAATTGCTCGATCCACACCGGGAATGATGAGAAGACCGGTTCGGGATGGAAGACGATCTTGTCGCGTCCTGCGAGTGCGAACTCGCCGAGTGCGGCGCCGAGTCGGAGCGCCGGATTCTCGTCGACGGCTACCTCGGGTCCGCACGCGAATGCCGCTGCGTCGGCTCCTGCGAGGAGTCTGCCGAGATCGATACCGACAAGAGCTGCGGGAACGAGGCCGAACTCGACCAACGCTGAGAATCGGCCACCAACGTCGTCGGGAGCGAGGAATACCGAGCGAAAGCCGCGCTCGTCCCCGAGTCGTGCGAGTTGTGAATCCGGGTCGGTGATGGCGACGAATCTGCTACCCGGGTCGTCGAGTGCTGCGCTCGCCCTCTCCCAGAGGATGCGGAAGAACGACATGGTCTCCAGCGTCGTTCCAGATTTGGACGCGACGATGAATAGGGCCGTCCGCGGATCGACCGCGTCGGCCACCCGGGCAACGACGTCGGGATGGGTCGAGTCGAGCACCGTAAGCTTCGGCCCGTCGGAGCTCCGGAACACCGAAGCGAACACTTCCGGGGCGAGACTCGACCCGCCCATGCCGAGCAGCACGACATCGGTCAAGCCTTCATCGCGTGCAGTCGCGACGAACTCGTTGATGGCATCGATCCCGTCCATGCTCCCGGGACAGAGCCATCCGAGGCGATCCACGATCTCGTCGCGCGGGGGGTCGAACCACAGCGTCGGATCGCCGTCCCACAGGCGCATGGCGAAATCGGACTCGCTCCAGGCGGCCAGGCGAGCTTCGATCGCCGGTTGAACGTCCCCGGCGTTGATCTCGAGTCCGACGCTCACGAGCGTTCCTGCTGGGCCTCGATCGCGGCAAGGAGACCATCGAATGCACCTGCGAACGACGCCACACCCTCAACCTGGAGTTCCTCGGTGATCGCATCGACGTCGACACCGAGACGTGCGAGCTCAGTGAAGTGCTGCTCTGCAGCATCGACGTCACTCGTCAGCGCTGCCGGATTGACGACGCCGTGGTCTCGGAATGCGTCGATGGTCGCAGGCGGGATCGTGTTGACCGTGTTGGGCCCGACGAGTTCGGCGACGTACAGAACGTCGGAGTAGGAGGGATCCTTTGTCGAAGTCGAGGCCCAGAGTGCACGCTGAGGCCTGGCGCCACGCGTCCGTGCGGTGTCGAATGCTGAGCCCTCGAAGATCCCCTGATACCGCTGATAGGCGAGTTTGGCGTTCGCTACGGCGGCGATTCCCCGGAGCGAGAGAGCCTCATCCGTGCCGATGTTGTTGAGTGCGGCATCGATCTTGGCGTCGACGCGACTGACGAAGAACGAAGCGACCGAAGCGAGTTGCTCTGGATGCTCGGCGCGTTCAGCGCCTCGTACGTATGCCATCGCGACCGCGTCGTAGTCCGTCAAGCTGAACATCAGGGTGGCGTTGATGTTGACCCCGGCCGCAGTGAGTTCCTCGATGGCGATGATTCCTGCCGCCGTCGCTGGGACCTTGACCATGAGGTTCGGGCGATCGACCCATGCCCACAGCCGGAGTGCATCGGCGATCGTGCCTTCGGCGTCACTGGCGAGCGTTGGGGAGACCTCAAGGCTGACGTAGCCATCGGCGCCATCGGTGGCGTCGTAAACGCCGCGCAGTGCGTCCGCCGCACCGCGGACGTCTTCGACGGCGAGTGCCTCGAAGACAGAGATGGCATCTCCGTCGGCAGCGGCGATGGCATCGTCGTAGAGATTCGATCCTGCGATGGCGCCCTGGAAGATCGACGGGTTCGATGTCACACCGGTGACGCCCTCGTCGATGAGGGCTTCGAGTTCACCGTTGGTCACCATGTCGCGGCGGATGAAGTCGAGCCAGACGCTCTGTCCGGCGGCAGCGAGTTCTGTCAGTTCAGCCATTGCTCTCTCCAGGTGGGGGGTGTCTGAGAGATTCTCGCAGGTCCGCGCACCGTGACCAACAAATTCCCCATTCTGTGGGCTCCCTCCGCCAAATAGGACGGCGCGTACCCAGGGTACGCGCCGTCCTATTTGCGGTCTCCGGCCCACGGTTCGCGGGGCCGCTTCGTTCTGTGGGCCCACACCGTCATATAGGACGGCGCGTACCCTGGGTATGGCGTTCTAGGGGAGGAGGCGGCGGAGGGTTGCCGCAACGTCCGGGCCCAGGTCGTCTCGTTCGAGCGCCAGGGCCACGTTCGCTTCGAGGAATCCGATCTTCGTGCCACAGTCGTACCGGGGGCCGTCGTGGACGACGGCGTGAAAGGGCGCCCCGCCGATGAGGCGTGCCATTGCGTCGGTCAGTTGGATCTCTCCACCCGCGCCCCGCCGACCGTCACCGAGCAGGCTCATGATCCCCGGCTCGAGGATGTACCGGCCTACCGCTGCGTAGCGGGAAGGAGCGTTGGCAGGATCCGGCTTCTCGACCAGTCCCTTGACCTCGATCGTTCGTCCATCGATCGCCCCGGGCGTAACGATGCCATAGGAGCCGGTCTCGTCTTCAGGGACCTCGATCACGGAGATCACGTTGCCACCCACTTCACGGTGAACGTCGATGAGGTCGGCGAGCGGCGGGCGGTCTCCACGCAGCAGTTCGTCGGCGAGGAGCACGGCGAACGGTTCGTCGGCGATCAGGTTCCTGGCACACCACACGGCGTGTCCCAACCCGAGGGCGTCCATCTGTCGAACGTAGGAGATACGACCGGGAACGGTGCCTCCGACGATGGCGAGATCCAGGAGGTCGTCTTGGCCGCGTTCGCTCAGTGCCCTTTCGAGTTCTGCGTTGCGGTCGAAGTGGTTCTCGACCGCCGCTTTGCCGTGTGCGGTGACGAACACGAAGTTCTCGATTCCGGCGTCTCGGGCTTCTTCGACCGCATACTGGATCAGCGGTTTGTCGACGACCGGCAGCATCTCCTTGGGGACGGCCTTGGTCGCAGGGAGGAACCTCGTGCCGAGTCCGCCGACCGGGAACACCGCCGTGCGCACACCCATCAGGTGGCCACCGACCGCTCGATGCGCTCTGCGTGACCCGTGGCCTTGACGTTGTACCAGGCGGCCGTCACGATGCCTTTGGCGTCGATGGCGATCGTCGAGCGGATGAGTCCCTCGTACTCGCGGCCGTAGTTCTTCTTCAACCCCCATGCACCGAAGGCGTCGGCGATGGAATGATCAGGATCCGAGATCAGTGAGAACGGAAGGTGGTACTCGTCACGGAACTTGGCAAGTTTCTCCGGTTCGTCGGGGCTGACACCGATGATGGCGTATCCAGCGGCGAGGAAGGCTTGGTAGCGGTCCCTGAAATCGCAGGCTTCGGTCGTGCAACCCGGGGTGAAGGCTGCCGGGTAGAAATAGACCAGCAGATCGCGCCCAACGAAATCCGCGCTGGAAACTTCAACGCCGTTGTGGTCGACACCGTGAAATGTTGGTGCCGCTTGTCCTGGTTCGAGTCGCATCTCTTCCCCCAATTCGTTCGGATTCCAGGCTACTCGGTGGCGCTGCGCAGCCGGAGTTGACCGCATGCCGCATCGATCTCCTGGCCCCTCGTCTCGCGAAGTGTGGCGTTGGCGCCACTCGCGAGCAGCGTGTCCAAGAAGCTGTGGATCGTGATGCTGTCGGAGGGTCGGTCGACGCTGAGAGGCGTCGGATTCAGAGCGATCACATTCACGTGCGCGCGGAGCCGTTTCGCGATCGCTGCGAGTCTCCGCGCTTGATCATCGCTGTCGTTGGCACCGTCGATGAGTGTCCACTCGATCGAGAGACGCCTCCCCTTCGAAGCGAAATAGGTTTCCGACGCCTCGATCACAGTTTCGAGGGGATACCGATCATTCAGCGGAACGAGACGGGAGCGGGTCTCGTCATCCGCACCGTGGAGACTCACGGCGAGGTAGACCGGCCACGGCTCATCCGCGAGACGCAGGATCCCGGGGACGACGCCAACCGTCGAAACGGTGACCGACCTGGCCGAGAGTCCGGATACGTCGATCAGTCTTCGTAGCGACTCGCGCACCCGGTCGTAGTTCGCGAGCGGCTCTCCCATGCCCATGTAGACGACGTTGGTGACATGATCCGGGGAACCAGCTATCGGATAACGGCGGAGAAAGGCGTTGGCGTATGCAACCTGGGCAACGATCTCGCCGGCCTCGAGGTGACGATCGAAACCGAATTGTCCCGTGGCGCAGAACGTGCAACCCATCGCACATCCGACCTGTGAAGAGATGCAGATCGTTGTTCGCTTCCGGTAACCCATGAGGACCGCCTCGATGGCAGCACCATCGGGGGCGCGAAAGAGCCACTTCCTCGTGCGGCCATCGTCGGCACTCTGATCGACTTCAACTTCGAAGGGCCACAGGTTGTCGCCGATCGTTTCCCTGAGAGATGCCGGGAGATTCGTCATCTCGTCAGCTGTCAGCACGGGGGACTCGTACAGCCAGTCTCGAAGCTGATCTGAGCGAAAGGGCGGTTCGTCAGGAAACAGTGTCCCGAGGTCTTCGGGGGCGACGAGGTAGGGGGATTGGCCGCTCACGAAAGGTTCGCGGCCTGCTCCATCCATGACGCGGCCGTCGATTCCGAGACTCCCGCCGCATCGGAGACGGTTGCGGCGTCCGCTGAGACGAGCTCGGCGAACGACGTGATGCCGGCTTCGACGAGACGCTCGGCGTAAACCGGGCCGATGCCCTTCACTGTGGTCAGATCATCTTCGGACGGGGTGCTCCCGGTCCGGAACCGCGGTGGCGGCCCGTCGGGAATCTCCGGGGCTGGGAGCAGCTTGTCGCGCAACGCCCAGACGGCTGCGCCGAGACCAACGATGACGCCTCCGAGTCGGAGGACTTGCTTGAGCGGCTTGTTCATGCCACCCATGATACCGGCTCGATGTCAGCTCTGACACGCCGATACGCTCGACCATACCGTCCACGGAGAACGCCAGTCCTTGCCGATTCTGTCGTAGTAGTCGGCCAGGTATGCGCCGGCAGCGATGTTCGCTTCGCCGTTGAACGGGCTCGCCACGAGACCGCTGCTGTCCACGAAGCCGGCCCCCCTGGCACGACTTGCCCAATAGGTGGCAGAGTGCTGCATGAGCCCCAGGTACCTGCCTCGGTTAGAAGCGGTCGGGTCTCCACCAGACTCGAGTTTGATGATCCCGAGTACACAGTCGACCCTGTCCGAAGGCCAATGGGCGGCGACGTCCGAACGCCATGCCTCGATATCTCGACGCCCGGCAGAATCTGCCGGCCAGAGCGATGAGTAGCCGCTCGACGGGGCCCTCGTTGTCGTCGTGACCGTCGGGGCCTTCGTTGTCGTCGTCGTTGTGGGCGGGTCGTACGTCACGACGATACGAACCGTGGTCTCGTTGCCGGCCGCGTCGCGCGCGGTGAACGCTGCACCGTTGTCGCCCGGGGCGACGACAAGATTGATGGACCAGTCACCGGAGTCGTCCGTCTCGGCCGCGTAGGATCCGGAAGAGACCTCGGCTCCGCGTTCGGTGACACCGGTGAACTCGACGACTCGACTGGTCACCGTGGCGCCGTTCTTGGGGGAGAGCACCTGAAGAGCGGGCGGCGTGGTATCCGCGCTCGCAGCCTTCGTCGTTGTGACCTGTTCTGTAGAGGTGGTGGCAGCTGCCGTGGTGCTCGTCTCGGGAGCCTCGGTCGTTGCCGGCTCTTCCTGCGATGCGGGTTGCGTAGCGGTCGTGGCTGTGATGGTGTCAGGAGCGGATTCGCTCTGGGTGGTGGACTCGGCCACGGCGATCGTTGTGGAAGTGGCGAGGTCAGCGCCACGGACCGGAGCAACGGCAAGGGCAAGCACGGCTGAAGCGATCCGGCCCGATATCGGAAGGTCCATGTCGAGCGTCTCTATCGTGGCCGAATCCGCAGTGGAGTCCGTCTCTCCTGGTGTGAACGCGGCAAGGCCGACCGTCGCAATGAGAGCGATGATCAGGAGGCCTGCAAAAACGAGTGGGATGCGAGACCGCACGTGGCTGATGCTCTGCTTTCCGGTTCGAGTGGGGAGCGCCGTCGTTCAGTCACCGGCCCCCCGGCCGGGACGGGAACAGCGCGCACCCGTCTTGTGTCGTGTCAGGCTATCGGGGCTACCCGGTTAGGGCAAGCCCGTGACTGGGAAAAGATGGGACAACCAGGTCGAGTAGATCAGTAGATCAGTAGATCAGTAGATCAGTACTGCTCTACTTGTTGCCCGAAGACCGAATACCTCTTGCCCTGCGTACCCTTCTGGCGATGATCACTCGTGTGCTTCTCGCAGCTGCGCTCCTCGTGCTTGGAGTTGCCGCGCCGGCTGCCGCTCAGTCGACTGGCGAATGTGCCGAGCGGTTTCCTGAGGTTGAGTGGGTGCAACTCGACACGTCCGTCGATGTCTATGCCGCCGGGGTCCCGACCGGGCATGCCGGTCGATATGCCGGGGAGATCAACGGTGCGGTCGTGCAGATCGAGGAGTACTTCGGTCCGTTCGAGGCGACCGTGTGTCTGTTTGATCCGGGCGCCGGATTCGACCAGTCGCGGTTCGTCTCGGGAAGCAATCGACTCCACGCCATCCTGCTGCCCGTAGATGGGATGCTCGTGTTGTCGACAGAGAACGTGGGGTTGACGGGTTCAGCGACCGCTTTCGGCCTTGCTCAAATTGCGATGTGGCAGTACAGCGACGGTGCCGGCTTCCCCGAGCCACAAGCCACGACGATTTCCCAGTACTTCCGCTCCGAGGTGCGTGACCGGGCGATCTATGACCACGCCGAGGCCAAGTCGGCGAACTTCTTCGGACCCGCGGTGGTCACCCCGTGGAGTGTGACGACCCAGCAGAGTCCGCTCGTGTGGGACCCGGGACGCGGCCGGACGACCGGCTTCGGTGGTGGATACGATCCGGTGGCAACGGCTTCAGCCGCATCGTCGACGCACATGGCCGATCTGGTGCGCTTCGGTTTGATCGAGGACGGCGATGGGTTTATCGCGAACCCTGATCCTGCCGCGTGGACCGACCTCGAGGCTCGCTGGCGGAACTCCCTGACGATCGAACTCATGGGAACCGACGAGCCGACCACCACGTGGAAGGGTGGTCTCGCCATTGCCATTGGGATCGTCGTTGTCGCCGCAATTGCGATTGCGCTCGGCCTGATCTCAAAGCGGCGCGGAAGAGGCCGTCCGGAGACAGAAGAGCCGATCCCGGGATTCTTCGAGTCGATGGCGACTCCGACGGACTGACTCAGCCCCGCCCGATTGCCGTCGCCGTGGAGACTCTTGGATCGGCCTCTCCGCGAACTGCGCCGTCGATCGTGATCGTCGACACTGGCCCCCATCCTGCTTCCCACGGCCGCGACGCCTCGACAACGTGACCCATTCGGGTGAGTCCGTCAATCGTCGACGGCTCATATCTGGGTTCATACTGGATGGTCGGGAGATTGCCTGATGAAGGTGCATCGATCGACCACCGGGGCAGTCGCTGCGCCTCGTCGGGTTCTACGTTCGCCCACAGTTGATTCGCTGCCACCTGAGCGAGAATCTGCGGCTGCTGATCCCCTCCACGCGTGCCCAGTACCAGGCGCGCCCGGTCGCCGTCCGTCCACAGTGTGGGTGCGAGCGTATGGAGAGGACGCCGACCCGGTGTGAGTTCATTCGGATGGCCTGGTTGAAGGCTGAACCCGGCACCTCGGTTGTGGAGCCACACGCCGGTTGCTCCGGCCGAGATACCGCTCCCGATGCCCCAGAAATTCGACTGGATGAACGACACGACCATGCCGTCGCTGTCGCGTGTCGTGAGATATGCGGTCCCGCCCGGGGCCCGGCCTGGGACCGGCCACTTCCGGGCTTGCGATCGGTCGATCTCAGCAGCGCGCTCTGCGAGGCGTTCGGGGTCGAGGAGTTGATCGGGTGAAAGTGGCGCGGTGTCCGGATCCGTTGTCGTGTCCGCTCGTTCCCAGGCAACAGAGCGATACGACTCGAGCAGGGCATGCTGGAACCTGGGATCGGCAGGATCGTGGGGCGGATCCAGCATCTCGAAGATCCGCAGCGCGGCGAGCGTGATCCACCCCTGGCTGTTCGGGGGCACGGTCCAGGCGGTGAGACCGAACAGGTCGGTCGATGCCGGAATGACCCACTCTATCTGACGTCGTTCCAGGTCCTCTGCTTCGATCGATCCGTCGGTGGCCTGGATGATCCCGTCGCCGACCGGACCGTGATAGAAGGCCGAGCGTCCGCTCTCGGCGATCGCTCTGAGTGTCGCGGCCAGAGCCGGACGGCGCAGCACTGTTCCCGGCTGAGGTGCTTTGCCGGTGGGATAGAGGGCTGCTGCCGATGGCTGGGACCCGATCTTGTCATGCAGCCGTTCGAGGGAGCCGGCCAGTTCGACTGAAGCATTGAACCCGTCGTTTGCCCGGGATACCGCTGGAGCGAGATCCGCGGCGAGCGTGAGGGCTGAGAAGCGATCGACGAGCGCCTCCCATCCATCCACGCACCCGGGAACGGTGATGGACCAGTGGCTTCGGAGGGGGATTTCGCCCAGGCCTCGGTCGCGTAACTCTGCTGCTGATGCGCCTGATCCCGCACGGCCGGATGCATTGAGAACGACCGGTTGCTCGTCTCCGGGCCGGTGGACGATGGCGAACAGATCGCCGCCGGGTCCACAGGTGTCGGGCGCCACCACAGCGAGCATGGCATCGGCGGCAATCGCCCCGTCGATGGCCGTACCCCCTTGCTCCATGATCCGAAGGGCAGCTTCAGACGCCAGGTGGTGGGGCGTGACAGCTACGGACGCGGTCTCCGA
>RCNE010001743.1_pt1 | contig 11795 bp, 10 predicted proteins | sample 2041361 | NCBI WGS metagenome assembly RCNE01 (sample SAMN09708229, study PRJNA481090) | Marine sediment metagenome, whole genome shotgun sequencing project.
CCTATACCAAAAGACAATGAAATTCTTATCAAGATTCACGCAGCAACTGTTACTTCTGGAGATGTGAGACTTCGTAGTTCAGATTTCCCTCCTTTATTTTGGTTACCGGCGAGATTGATATTTGGGCTATTTAAACCAAAAAAAAAGATACTTGGTCATGAATTATCTGGAGTAGTTGAAGGAAAAGGAAAAGACGTGACGAATTTTAAAATTGGTGATGAAGTTTTTGGTACTACTACAATGCTCAATACAGGTTCCTACGCTGAATATATTTGCTTACCGGAGAAATGGAAGCATGGTGTGATTCAATTAAAGCCTACTAACCTTAATTTCAAAGAAGCTGCGGCATTGCCTGTTGGAGGCATGACTGCACTTTTTTTACTAGAAAAAGGAAAAATTTCAGAAAATCAGAAAGTGCTGGTCTATGGTGCTTCTGGGAGTGTCGGCAGCTATGCTGTACAAATTGCAAAACAATTTGGTTCATCTGTTACTGGAATATGCAGTACTTCAAATATCGATATAGTCAAATCACTTGGTGCAGACAAAGTAATTGACTACACTAAAGATGATTATACTTCACAGAAAGATAAATTTGATATTGTTTTTGATGCGGTTGGAAAAACAACTAAATCAAAAGCAAAAAGGGTTTTGAAAAAAGACGGTGTTTTTGTCTCAGTTAAAATGTTAACAAAAGAAAAGAATGAACATCTCTTAAAATTAAAAGAGTTGGCAGAAAAAGGAAAATTAAAACCATTAATTGACAAATGTTATCAACTTGAAGAAATCGTAAGTGCACATAAATACGTTGACCAAGGGCATAAAAAAGGTAATGTTGTAATTAAAATAGAATAGGAAATCAAACTTAAGCCGTATATAATTTGTTGCTAGTACTCGTCTACTCACGAAAATCCTCCTACGCCCAAAAGCGTGGTAGGTAAATAAAATCAACCAACGTGGGTGAGCTACTGCTCATACACGAACCGTTATATGCAATTAGTACTCTATGGGTTTTATTATACACTAATTCAAAATAAGCAATCCGAACCAATGATAAATATTTTTAGAAAAATACGCTACGACCTTATGGGAAAAAACCCAGCTGGAAGCGGGGCAAGTAAGACTGGAATATACTTAAAATATGCGATTGGAGAAATTGTGCTTGTGGTGATTGGAATATTGATTGCTTTGCAAATTAATATTTGGAATGAAAAACGCAAAATTAATAACGATATAAAAAGTGTTTTTACCCTTTTAGAACAAGAACTTGAAACTAATATTAAACAAAGTAATGATTTCTTAAAATACGGCTATTATAAAGATTCGGTTCAAACTCTTTTTAACCAAAATAAGGTTACTCGTGAGATGATTAAAGCATCGCCATATTTAATTGGCGCCGACTTTGGCACAAATACAATTAAATTTTTGGATGATCGACTTATTGAAATCATTGCTTCAGAAAAACAATTCCCTTCGCTATATCAGGGTTTGATTCCTGAACTAAAATTATTAAAAAGTCGTATTGACGAACATAGGTTTTGGGAAAGAAAAGCATTAGACTTTGCTGGAAGAAAAGCAGAAGAGTACGTCAACAAATTTTCATGGTCTTCTAGAGTTGATTCGCTTTCAGTTGAAAAACAGATTCACCACGCGCTAACAGATTCTATCTACAGAAACAACATAAACTTTTATGCCGGCTTACAATTAAGTGAAAATGTGTGGTATGCTTCACTAATGAGAACTTCATCAGTAGCATTACTGTGGCAAATAAAACAAATTCAAGGATTAGATAAAACTTTGACGATTAATCAATTCTTTAAGGAACTTGACCTAAAACCATTATCAGAATATGCATGTACTGATAAACCCTATAAAACAAATGAGATAAATTTTAGGCGAAGCTTAATTATTTATAACAACACCAAAGAATCCATTACATTCAATTATGTTGATGACTCTGGAAAACAACAATCGCCTTATACAATCTCTCCAAACAAATTTCTTGTAAGAGTGAGTCACAATATGGATAATGATCGCTTTATTGAATTAACAGTAGATGATGAATGTAGAAAGGTCTTTAAGCAAAACAAAGAAGATTATCTGCTATTTGAATAAGTTGTCTTAACTCATTAGAAATGAAAAAATGCTAAAAATAAAATGTGACGAAAGGCCAGCACGATGTCTATGAAAAGTACTAGCCAGACGATCAAATTTTCCAAAGCTATTCAATATAATTCGTAGGTATATTTCTAAAGATTTATAGCGCTACTATGTGAAATAGCCGCTTCATGAATTACACTTTTAGCGACGATAATCTTATTGTAGTCAATCACAACTAATCAAACCCAATACGTTGGGCACAATGTAACAAAACTTGCTTTTTTTTGTCTTCATTAAAACCAACCTAAAATAAACAAATGTCAAAATCAGCATCGGAAATTAAAGAAGCGTGGAAAACAATAGCTTTATTTTTAATACTACTTACCGCTTTAAGTTCAATAGCATATTATGCAATCTTGAAATTAAACCCAACTAGTATTTTCGTTGGCTCTTTGATGATATCACCTGCTTTGGCAGCATTCATTACTCTAAAAATCAAGAAGAGATCTATTTCTAGTTTGCCTTGGAGCATAAAAGAGCTTAAATACTTGAAATTTTCATACATCACTCCCATATTGTATGTTTCAATAGCTTACGCCTTAATTGTGCTATTTGGTTTTGGGAATCTTATGAATACCGAAAGAATCATGCAATGGAGTAATGAATTAGGTATTGATGATTCTAATCAAACACTCGTAGTAACAGTAATGATTTTTCTACTATTAACTGTTGGTGTAATTAAAAATTTAGGTTCTACATTGGGTGAAGAAATCGGATGGCGGGGCTTTTTAATATTCGAACTGAGAAAAGTGATGCCATTTAAAGCACTGTCCATTGTAAGTGGAATAATTTGGGCTATTTGGCATTTCCCTATAATAGATTTAATATACGGTAGAGGTGAAAATCTCTTTCTGCATATGGGAGCTTTTACAACTATGATAATTGGTATTTCAGTAATCTTGGCTTATTACACATTTAAATCGAACAGTTTATGGCCGGCAGCTCTATACCATTCTGTGCATAATATTTACATTCAAAAAATATGTACTCCTTTAACTCTTTCTAATGATAAGACTACATTTTGGATTGATGAATATGGATTGATGATTCCAATTGTTACGACTATTTTTGCAATTTACTTTTGGAGAAAAGCTGAAAAGGAAAATTTATAGAAAAACAAAGAGCCACAGAGCGACGCACAAAATACTCCATGCGATGACTTACTTGATGAAGAGGTTAAAGGGAGGGCTGAGAGATGCTCCTTTAATAAATAGCTATATTAGGGCAGATATAACAAGTTATCGGTAAGATTAGTAGGCATAAATTCAAAGCTATGTAAACTAACCCCTATTAATCGTAGCCATGCTTGGGGTTTAACTCAGTTCTTTGTTGTGCTTTCGTTATTTTATTTCATTATCAATTAATAGTAATATTTCATCTATTTTCTCAACCAATTTAGGATAGTAATTATTATTCAAAGCCCAGGACATTGTAGCAACACCAGTTAGATGTCCATCAAATGGCAAAGATTTTAATAAATGAAGATTTCCTTGCCCAAATTTAGTTTGTTTAATCTCAAATACATCAAGTACAGGACTGAGTACCTTTCTTAAGTTCCCTTGGTTTCTTGCCATTTCTATCGTTCTTGATCTCATATTGAGGAGCTCTTGCTCTTGCAATCTTACCCTGTATAGGACTCCACTCCATGATGATAATAAAAATTTCAATTTTTTACTACTAAATATACCTAGTTTACCAGAATTAATTATTTCATCTATAACACCTTGATTTGGGTCAAATTGGATTTCTGTGGATAACGAATTCATCATTAAGCTTCCAAATTCTTCTTCAGTTATTTCAGGATCCCCTGGTCCCGTATTATCTAGTATTTTTATTGAGGATTCAAAATTTAAATTATTACGGTTCATTATGCTTTTTAATTCATCCTTGTTAAAGCTGAACTCTTCCTTTAAAGCAAGTAAATATTGTTGCTCAGAATTTCTTGTTTTTCTATTTTCATTCCAATTATTAATTTGCAATGCGATCAATATACCTATCACCACAAGAGCTATTTCACCAATAGTATACCTAGCATACTTCATTGGTTTGTCGTCATCTGCCATTTTTTTACGAATTTTTCTGCATAAGGGGATCATTAGGTTTGTTACTTTCATGGAACACTATTTTTTGTTCAAGAATTACATTATATAATTAAACAAAAATAATTAGCGTGTTTTTCAAGGTTCTCGACCTATTATTAAGGATAAAAAAAACTCCCAAAAAAGTATTTGGGAGTTTTTAAAATATGTAAAATGTTTATTATGGGATTAATAGCATCTTAACCATTCATTCTTATTCTTTTCTTTTCAGTTCCTTTTTTCAAAGTCAATTCATAGGTCTTTTTCACATCATATCCTTGTTTATATGACACGTTATATTTGTTCTGTACAATAACCCAATTCTCATACCTCTTAGCTACTAACTGAGTAATTTGAGTTGGTAAAACAACATTCGTTAATCTCTTTTCTACAGCGTTTACAAGCCCTTGGTTGTCATAAGTTACTTCTGCGTATCCTTTATTAGATTTAAAAACTGCAGTAAACTCATTCTTTCTTGAATCAAAGTTAGAAGATTTTCTAACGTCCCATTCAGAAATAATTCCAGATAAAAATTCTGCTTCCTTCTGAGAAGCTTTTTCATGAACGACTGTCACATATTCTTTATTTATTTCCATTGGTCTATCAAGAAGTACCAGCTCAGATTCTGTTTTGTTCTTGTTGGTATTAATTGGATTGTTGTTGTTTGCAAAAGCAGTTACTGTTGTGAATAAAAATACTCCTAGAGTTATTTTTAAAATGGTTTTATTTGTTTTCATGAGATATATATTTTAATTTTTATCAAATATACAAGGGCTTTAGAGTTAATTCTATATTTTTTGTCTAAAGTTTTGTTAAAATAGTTGAACAAACTATTTTGTTCATTTTAATTCGAAAAAATACTATAAAAAGTGAAACAAAATCTCCTATTTGGTCTAGCGCAGCTGATTTATATGATCAGTCACGTCCAGAGGTTCAGAAAAGGACAACCAGATCTTTCGAATAAATTTTTAGATATTCTTTTTGACATGTTTTATTTTGATAGAGTCAATGCGAGGCAAGGATATATAAGTTATAGACATGATGGGAAGATAGCTGCCAGTAATTATATTTCTTATATTTGAAGTAAATCGTTACCTAGAAACTATAAACACAGGAATGTGAGGTTTCGAACTTAATTTTTGATCACTTGCAATAGGGTGTATGATAATTATTTATGAATATTGAGCAACACTCCTAAGATAGAAGAAAGTTTGTGCAATGAGCCTCTCGGAAAATTAGATGAACTAGCATAAGTTGTCTCAAGACTCATTAGAGTATAACAGAAACAATAAATGAACTAATGTTTTTAAAATTTAACTATTATGACTATTAAAAGCATATTAATCAATTATGTATTAACAACTATTGTTTTCCTTATTATTGACTTGGCTTGGTTAGGGCTTATCGCCAAAAATATATATCAAAAATATTTAGGCAGCCTTTTGAGCGACACAGTTAACTGGACTGCGGCCTTTATTTTCTATCTAATTTATGTTGTAGGAATATCCATTTTTGCCATTTACCCTTCGGTGAATAAAAACTCTGCCTTAAGCGCAATTATACTGGGGGCTTTGTTTGGTTTCTTTACCTACGCCACTTACGACTTAACAAATTTAGCCACACTCAAAGGCTGGCCACTTCCTATTGTTTTTATTGATATCGCCTGGGGGATGATTTTAACGGCTGCAGTAAGTTTATCTGGCTTTTACATTGTAAAGTATATGAATTAATTTTTAACTGTATCAAATTATGTCGGCCTGATTCTTTCAAGGCTTGTATATCATTTTTATTCTTGTTACTTTTTGATTTGAAGCCCACCTGAGAACGGGTAGGAATTGAAAATGGAGTAAGAAATATTTGATTGAAAATTGTACCATACCAAACTATCAGTTCACTGTCAATTCCTATGATACGATCTATTTTTAGTATAACCCTAGTGTCAGATTGGAAACCTATAAATTTCAAAAATCTAGAAGATATAAATCGCCCCTATTTTTTTGTTAAAATCATAGCATAAAAATATAGCCCTTTCAAAATGGATTAAAAGGGCTAAAGCCAATAAATATAGCGGGATATATTTTCTATACTTTGTTACCAAAAACGTCCAGATGGCTCAAGAATACAGTTGAAGCTTACTCTACCTTCCTCGGTTGTTAAAGAAAATACCAATGAGTTTTCTGTAAGACTGTCGATTGTATATATTGGTGCATGACCAGAAAATTCATTATTGGAATATACTTTTATGGCCATTTCAGTTTTATCTGACCACATCCAAGTTCCATAAGGTGTTTCTACTTCTCCATTCTGAGATCCATAGCTTGAAAAAGTTCCATAATAGGTTAATGAAAAAATCATTCTAATATTTTCCTCTTCTAATTGAAATGTCCAAGGAATACCCTCTTCATCAGTTATAGTTGTTGAAACCACAATCCAACTTTTTGCCAGTAATTCGGTTCTTGCCGATTCTTCCATTTCTTCAGCTCTAACCGATTGAACGGGAACAACATTATTTGGAGCTGAGGTGTTAGGTTGTTGGAAGATAAATATAAGGAATATTTGATTTGAAGATATGAAAATTGACTTGCAAATAAGAAATATCACTTCCCCTCAATATCATCAATAATCTCTTTGGCAAGAACGATAGTATTTGAATAGAATTCCTTTAACCTCATTGACTGAAATCGTCTTCCAAATATCATTACTTCTAAGGTCTTATCTGAGAGTAAACTTTTTTCATCAATTTGTTCCACGGGTCTCGGATCATTTTTATAAAATTCGGTTTGCCTTGGCCATGGATTTGTGCGGTTATATACCCAGGAGTAATTTTTTTTGACATAAGGCTCATACATTAGTTTTATATCACTATTTGTAATCTCTTCTCTGCTTGTAAGTTGTTCTATATGTCTATAATAGTTCAATATTTTGACCTGAAGATCTTCATTTATAAAGGCCATTCCGTTTGAGTTTAGAATTGCATTAACGCCACTATTGTTGACCTCAAGATTGTGTTCAAGCATTAGAAATATGAAATACATCTGTACCTTGTTATCAATAGGCTTTAATGTTTTGAATTGATCTAAAAAGGTATTGCTGTAATGTATAGCCGTATCGGTTTTGTTTAATAATTTTTCGACCTGTTTAACATCATCATGAAGATTCAATTTCAAAGTTGCTAAATGTTTATTTACTTGAGCCACATTATTTTTGTTTTGATTCCAATTGTTTATTTGCAAGGCTATCAAAATCCCAATCACGACCAATATTATCTCCCCAATAGCATATCTCATATATTTAATCGGTCTATTATCATCTGCCATTTTTTTGCGTGTTTTTCTGAAGAAAGGAATCATGGGGTTGGTTGTTGAAGGTTAAATATAAGGATTAAGTTTTAAGTACTAAGTCCGCCTACAGCTTGGTAGGGATTAAAAATTAATTTGTAAATTGTCTGTATCAATAATTTAAAATAAAGGTTAAGATGTCTGACATGAATAAAAAAGTAGTCCTGATTACTGGAGCGAGTAGTGGAATTGGTAGAGCAACGGCGGAGCTTTTTGCAGCCAAAGGGGCACATGTGGTGCTGGCGGCGCGAAGAGAAAATGAATTGGCTGAATTGGTATCTGAGATTGAAGCTCGGGGAGGCAAGGCAACTGCGATCAAAACTGATGTTTCCAAATCAAAGGATACGGAACAAATGGTGGCGCATGCTATTGAGGTTTTCGGGCGTCTTGATTATGCTGTGAATAATGCTGGTATCGAAGGGCAGCTTAACGGGATCACTGACCTGTCGGAAGAGGATTGGGACCAGGTGATGAACATCAATCTTAAGGGTATATTCTTAAGCATGAAGTATGAAGCCAGAGCAATGATCAAACTTGGAAAAGGTGGTGCCATCGTAAACATTGGTTCTGTGAATTCATTTCTAGGCTTTCCTACCGGATCAGCTTATGTTTCATCAAAACATGCCTTAGTGGGCCTTACGTCAAGCGTATCTGCAGAATTGGCACCACAGGGGATCAGGGTCAATCTTCTATGCCCGGGTGTTATTGACACCCCTATGCATCAACGCCTAAGAGGTATTGTGGGCGATGAGCTTTATGACCAGGCGCTTTTGCCCAGAGTTCATCTTAAACGTGCCGGTAAGCCGGAAGAGATCGCTAAATCTATTTTATTTCTCTGTTCAGATGCCGCGAGTTATATTACGGGTACTACGCTTACACCGGATGGGGGTTTGACCTTGACGCTTTAAGGAAAGGAAAATTGTTTTTATATTCGTAATAATTATAAACCGCTGAGGGACCTGTTGCATCAATCAATGTTACAGGCCCTGCACATGTTATACGCTTAAAGGAATAATCAACAATTAAGTTTTACAATATGAATTTAAGAATCTGGCACCAACTTACTATTTTATCTTTTACCATTGCTTGCACAACTTTATCTGCTCAAGACTTCGAGGCACTGCAATACCGAACCGTGGGTCCGGAAAGAGGTGGACGGGTGACCACAGTTACAGGTACCTCTTTGTTGCCGGGAACTTTTTATTTAGGGGCCTCCGGGGCTGGGGTTTGGAAGTCAGAAGATTATGGCACGACCTGGAATAATGTTTCTGATGGATATTTTAAGACCCCTTCTATAGGTGCCATCGAGGTGGCAAACAATGATGCGAACATTATTTATGTGGGTACAGGTTCTGACGGACTGCGTAGCAATGTCATTGCCGGGAAAGGAATGTATAAATCCATTGATGCAGGGAACACATGGGAGCACATCGGGTTACGGCAAACCGGTCAAATTGGAGCCGTTGAGATCGACCCTACAAACAGCAATATCGTCTGGGTTGCGGCTATTGGAAATGCTTTTAAGGCCAACGACGAACGGGGTATTTACAAAACTACAGATGGCGGACTGAATTGGGAGAGGATGCTATTCGTATCTGATAAAGTGGGCTTCTCTGATTTAGAACTGCTACCAGGCAATCCGAATGTAATTTACGCAGCAGCCTGGAAGGCCGAGCGTAAACCATGGACGATCATTTCTGGGGGAAGCAATGACGAAGGAGGCATATACAAATCTGTAAATGGGGGTAAAGACTGGATAAAACTTGAAAAAGGACTTCCAAAAGGCAGCATTGGAAAAATCGATTTGGCGGTTTCACAGGTTGATTCAAGTATACTATATGCCGTTATTGAAGCGCCTGGAGAAGAGGGGGGCCTTTACAAATCAATTGATCAAGGCAAATCTTTTGTGCATGTATCGAATCGCAAGGGTTTGGTCAATCGTCCTTTTTACTATACCAATATTGAGTTGGACCCGACCAATTCAGACATTGTATACTCCAATGCGAATCCACTATTGAAATCTGTCGATGGCGGAAAAACCTGGGAAAAAATGACCGTCCCCCACGGAGATAACCACGACATCTGGATAAATCCCGATAATCCAAAGCTATTGATTCAAGCCAATGATGGAGGAGCCAATGTGAGTCTCAACGGAGGAAAAACCTGGTCAACCCAGTTCAATCAGCCCACTGCAGAACTATATCAGGTCGAAGTTGATGACCAGTATCCTTATTGGTTATACGCCGGTCAGCAAGACAATTATTCAACGATAGCCGTGCCCAGTTTTCCTCCAAGTGCCATTCAAAACCCCGGTAGTGGATGGATTATAAATACGGGAGGTTGTGAAACCGGTCCGGCTGTACCCAAACCGGGTGATCATAACACCGTTTATGCGAATTGTAAGGGCCGGTTTGGTGTATTCAACAAGAAAACGGGCATCGAAAAAAGCTATTATATAGGGGCATCCAATAGCTATGGGCACAATCCGAAAGATTTGAAATACCGCTTTCAACGCGTAGCGCCAATCCATGTATCACCGCACAACCCCAATGTAGTCTATCAAGGTTCACAGTATGTGCACAAAACCAGCAATGAGGGGCAGGTATGGGAAACCATTTCACCAGACCTGACTGCTTTTGAAGCCGACAAACAAGTAATTTCAGGGAGTCCGATTACCCGGGATATTACGGGAGAAGAGTACTACAGTACCTTATACTCCATCCGCGAATCTAAATTGAAAGAAGGCCTGATTTGGACAGGTTCCAACGACGGAGTTATTTCAGTTACTCAGGACGGCGGGAAAACCTGGAATAAGGTTAGCCCTAAAAAGCTTCCGAAGGGAGGAAGGGTTGAATCGATAGAGCCTTCTCATCACGATATGGCAACGGCTTACATTGTGGTCGATCGTCATTTGTTGGGCGATGAGAAACCCTATATCCTTAAAACCAAAGATTATGGAAAAAGCTGGGACCTTTTAAGCACCGAATCCAACGGAATTCCCGCTGACTACACAGCTCGTGTACTAAGAGAAGACCCTGTGCGCAAGGGCTTGTTGTATGCCGGCACTGAATTCGGCATGTTTATTTCTTTTGACGACGGAAAAACATGGAAAGGCTTTCAACAAAATCTTCCGGTAACTCCTATTACCGATTTGAAAATATTTCGAGGTGATTTAGTACTCAGTACCATGGGGCGGGGTTTTTGGATTTTAGACAATATTACCTCTCTCAGGCAAAATGCGATCACCGAATTGAAAAAGGCTCCTCATTTATTCCAACCCGACACCACCATTCGGTATCGGTATCCCATGATCCGATCCAAAGATGCTTTTCCAAAGTATCCGAGAACCCGCGTGCTTATAGATTATTATCTTCCGGAAGCGGTTAAAGACGGATTGAAATTGGAAATTTTAGACAGCAAGAAAGCGTCGTTGGTGACTGTGCTGAGTGACAGCACGCAACTCAGTTCAACTGTTGAGGAAGTAGAAAACATGAATCTCAGCCGTACCTTTCGCTATATAAGTGAAAAACTGGAAAACAAACCTGGGCTCAACCGTTTTGCCTGGGATCTGCGGCAAAAAGGGACGTGGCACAAAGAGCTGAAAAAGCGGTATAAGAACGGACCCATCGTTCCTCCTGGAACCTATACCGTAAAATTAACCATTGGGGAGCAGACTTTTGAAAACTCGTTTGAGCTTGTGATCGACCCCAGGGTTAAAGAAGAAGGTGTATCTGAAGCAAATATTGAAACACAATGGGTCATGCAAAACCAAGTGATTGATCTGCTGGCGAGCGCCAGACAACTGCAAGAAGACTTGGAAAATGAAGCGGAATCTTTACAAGGGAAAGCCGACAAAGAAACAGCTCTGAAAAAGGTGAACTCGCTGTTGAAACAATTAAAAAATGAGGAAGGCGCCTATCCGCAAGAAATGCTGGTGTCACAAATTTCCTATTTGTACAATATGATCAATGGGGCCGACCAAGTGCCAGGACAGGATGCCGAGGAGCGTTACCGTGAACTGCTCGATAAATTCGACGCATTAAAAAAGGAGTCAGGTGACGGGCGTTAGGGGATGTTACTTCGTTAGCAACGAAGCTGTTTTATCCCTAAAATTTCTGGTATATACACTTTACACAATAGTTGTAACATATTTGAAAAAACAGTGAAACTCATAAAAATTTAAATAATCTTAGAAAATGGACCAGAAAGAATTAGCAGATTT
>RCNE010001744.1_pt1 | contig 11793 bp, 7 predicted proteins | sample 2041361 | NCBI WGS metagenome assembly RCNE01 (sample SAMN09708229, study PRJNA481090) | Marine sediment metagenome, whole genome shotgun sequencing project.
CATACCATTTATGATACCTATCCGCATTACAAAAGGTTTAAAGATCCCGAATTTGCTTACGGAGTTGCTCTAGCCAATACTGCAGGTAGAATTACATTGCGATTGGCAAATGCAGATATGCTTCCGTTTGAATTTAAGCAATGGCATAGTACGGTATCTACTTATTTAGAGGAGATTATGAAGTCTGTCAATACTATGCGCGGCGGGGTAGAAAAACACAATATGATGGTGGATAAAAATATGTATGAATTGGCGGCAGATCCGAAGAAGCCATTTTTGAAACCAAAGAAAAAAGAAGGGATTCCTTATTTAGATTTTACTCCTATTCAAAATGCTTTGGCTTCTTTAGATGAAACTATTGAAACACTTTCGAAAGTCAATGTTTCAAAACTTTCAGTAGAAAGACGCAATAGTCTGAATAAGAGATTAATACTTGCAGAGCATGTACTTACCTCAGAAGAGGGACTACCACGACGCTCTTGGTACAAACACCAAATTTACGCTCCTGGTTTTTATACGGGCTATGGCGTGAAAACCTTACCCGGAGTTCGTGAAGCGGTGGAAGAAAAGAATTGGAAAGAGGCTCAAGAGCAAATCAGCAAACTTGCTGGAACCTTAAAAGATTTCAATAAACACCTACAAGAAATGGCTGCGATGTTATAACCTTGAGAACTTATTCGTATTTTAGGTATGTATTAATAAAACATGTAATTATGGATTCAAACTATACCCGAATATTTATAGGCAATACCGCAGAAGCTCAAAGTATTGTAAGTCGATTGAAAGAGATTGATATTATTGCCGTAGTTAAAGACGAAGCCGAATCTGCACGCTTAGCAGGCTTTGCTTCTTCCATGCTTGGTGAAACTGAAGTTTTTGTGCATAATGATGAACTTGAACGTGCTGAAAAAGTTTTAGACGCCTAACCTCATACATAACCACATTTGACATCCAATTTTATGAAAAGCTATTCTATAAGCAATCTTTCGGCATGGCTAATTGCTATTGCTCTAGTACTTGCCTCGTGCAATTCAAAATCAAACAAGCCTAAAGAAACACCTCTTACCGTTTATGAAGATTCCGTTTTAGGATTCGAAAGATCCAAAGAGGCACGCAAAAGTATTGTTGCAAAAATGGCAGATGGATTGGAGTTAAGCCTATGGGCTTCGGATTCATTGGCGCCAGACCCAATTGCGATGGATATTGATACGAAAGGCAGAATATACCTAACACGTACCAATCGTCAAAAAAATTCAGAATTTGACATCCGCGGATACCGAGATTGGATGACGCCTTCTATTTCATTGCAATCGGTCGAAGACCGTCGGGCTTTTATTCGTGAAACCTTCGCACCTGAACGTAGCGAAGAAAACGAGTGGCTTGCTGATTTAAATGATGATGGCAGTCATGATTGGAAAGATCTAACGGTAGAAAAAGATGAAGTTTGGATGTTAGAAGACACGAACAAAGATGGAATTGCAGATGTCTCTAAAAGGATTCTAGAAGATTTCAATGAAGAAATTACCGATGTTGCAGGCGCATTGCTAGTGCGCGATGACGATGTATTTGTTGGGGTAGGTCCTGATATGTGGCGACTTACAGATACTAATGATGATGAAATTTTAGATGAAAAAACTTCCATAGCTCATGGTTTTAATATTCATATTGGCTTTGGTGGTCACGGAATGTCTGGTGCTATACAAGGCCCAGACGGAAAAATATATTGGGGTGCTGGTGATATAGGGGCGAATATTACAACGCCAGAAGGAATCAATCACAAATATCCAAATCAAGGTGTTATTGTTAGATGTAACCCTGATGGTAGTGATTTTGAAGTTTTCTCAAGAGGCCATCGAAACACGCATGAGTTTGTATTTGATGCCTACGGAAATATTATTTCTTCTGATAATGATGGTGACCATCGTGGTGAAAGTGAACGGCTAGTTCATATTGTAGAAGGCTCTGATTCAGGGTGGAGAACCAATTGGCAGTTTGGTAAATACACCGACCCTAAAAACAACAGTTATAAAGTTTGGATGGATGAAGAATTGTTCAAACCTCGTTGGGAAGGTCAGGCGGCCTATATCATCCCTCCTATTCAAAATTTTCATAATGGCCCAACCGGGATGATTTACAATCCGGGGACAGCCTTAGGCAAAGACTGGTTGAACAGATTTTTTTTGGTGGAATTCGTAGGCGACGCTAGCAGATCACATATCTGGTCGTTTGACTTAAAGTCCAAAGGCGCTTCTTTTGAATTAGATACTGATATTGATATGTTAAGTGGTGTACTACCTACAGGTATAAAATTCGGCCCAGATGGTGCTATGTACATCGCAGATTGGATTACCGGATGGAATACCAAAAACTATGGTAGAGTATGGAAGTTAGATGTCGCCACCGATAAAAATGATTTAGAAAAAGAACGACATGAAACGGAGCGCTTGATGACTTTAGATTACAGCGATCAATCTAATGATGAGCTCGTCGCCCTACTCTCCTATTCAGATATGCGTATTCGTCAAAAAGCTCAATTTGCATTAGCAAAAAGTACGTTTTGGGGCTATCGAAAATTCAAGACCGTATTGGAAGAGAGTGATAATCAATTTGCTAAAATTCATGCTATTTGGGGTATTGGTCAAATAGCAGCTAACGATTTAGCAAAGGCAGAATCCTTAGTATCACTATTGTCTGATGAAGACCCTGAAATAATTGCTCAAGCGCTAAAAGTACTAGGAGATGTAAAATACAAAGATGCAGGGGCAGCATTTATTCCCTTATTAAAACATGAAAATGATAGAGTGAAATTTTATGCTGCGCAGGCCCTAGGTCGCATAGAACATCAGGAAGCAGTACAACCTTTATTAGCTATGATTGCTGCAAACGCTGATGTAGATGTTTATTTAAGACATGCAGCTGTACTAGCGTTATCTAGAATTGGTACTGTTGAACCTATTGCAGCTTTAGCTGATAGTCCTAACCGGAGTTTGCGCATTGCAGCAGTTTTAGTTTTACGGCGTTTACAAAATGAGCAAGTCGCTAAATTTCTAAATGACAAAGATGAATATATAGTCGCAGAGGCTGCCAGAGCGATAAATGACGATTGGTCTATTGAGCCCGCGCTACCAGCTTTGGCTCAACTTTTAGAAGAAGATCGATTTACTTCTGAACCCTTATTACGCAGAAGTATTAATGCTGCACTAAGAGTAGGTGGCGAAAAAGAAATGGACAATCTGATAGCCTTTGCCAAACGAACGAACGTTTCAGGTGAACTACGTGGTGAGGCTTTAGCAGCGCTTGGCACTTGGGGGTCACCTTCTGTTCTTGACCGTGTCGATGGCCGACTTCGAGGAGAAGTGACCAGAGACCCGAGCTTAGTGAAAAGCAAATTAGAAGAAGATCTTGCTATATTATTACATGATAACAATACAGAGGCAGATATTTTAATCGGAATTTCTAAAACGATACATAATTTAGGAATCACCTCGCAAGACAAGCAATTAATTACGTTGTTAGCTAGTCACAAATCTCCAGATGTTCGTGCTGCAATGCTAAGTGCATTAGGTAGCCTAAAATCAGATATGATTGATACTGGAATGTCTATTGGTATGCGAGACAAAAATCAAAAAGTGAAGCAAACGGCTATCGGACTGTTACCACAAATAGAACTTTCAAAAGAAGACCTGTCTAAAATTATCGATCCCATCTTTAAAAGCGGAACTGTTGGGGAACAACAAAAAATATTAGGCGTTCTTGGAGAGCTTCCAATAGCCAAAAGTGAAACTGCCCTCAAGAAATTAATTTCAGAAGGTATAAGAGGGCGACTCGATCAAAGTGTTATTCTAGATTTGATAGAGGCAACCGAAGCCACAAAATCAGAACAGTTAATCACTTCATTAGGCAATCTCAAGAATAACAGCAATACGACTGATGCCTACAAAGAAACCCTCTACGGAGGCAAATGGTGGCAAGGGCGTACTGTTTTCAATAACAATGCAGCCGCGCAATGTGTTCGCTGTCATGCGGTTAAAGGTGCTGGCGGAGCAGTAGGTCCGGCATTAGATAATATTGGGAATGTGCTAACTAGAGAACAAATTCTCGAAGCGCTTATCGAGCCAAGCAAAAGATTAGCACCTGGTTTTGGCACTATTACGGTAACCCTTAAAGATGGTCAGACTGTCATTGGGATTCTGGAACATGAAGACGATAAAGAACTGATCATTAGAACTTCAGCTGCTGAACCTATGGAAATTGCCGTTTCAAGAATTAAGTCGCGAAAGAATAGTATATCTGCCATGCCCGCCGCTGGAAAATTGATTAGCAAACGAGAACTGCGTGATTTGGTTGAATACCTTTCTAACTTAAAGGTTGTGGATCCATTGACATTGAATTAACAAAACTAAAATTTAGAATACAAGAGTCCTCCCCTTTTTTCAAGGGGAGGTGCCGACAGGCGGAGGGGTCTCTTTAAAATTTATATTAACCTTATCTCATGTCAGATAGCATCAATAATCGAAAATATCTCAAAGAGTTTCGAAAAGAACTAAGAAATAACGCCACCAAATCAGAATCGATGCTGTGGAAAGCACTCCAACGAAAACAACTGGAAAATCGAAAATTCCGAAGACAACATAGTTTAGGAAATTACATTGTTGATTTTTACTGTCCAAGTGAGAAATTAGTTGTGGAATTGGATGGTGAAGTACATGAGAATTTTATAAACGAGCACTATGATTTTCAACGCACACAATACCTAGAGTGTCTTGGCTTGAAGGTTCTAAGATTTGAGAATGACTTAGTTTTTAAACAGTTAGATATGGTTTTAGAAGCTATTAAAGCTGAGTTTAAACTTTAGACTTGCCTTCTCCTTGAATTACCCCTCCGCCCTGCGGGCACCTCCCCTTGACAGGGGAGGACATATAATTAGAAATTCAAAACTTCTTTTTTAGCCTCCTCAAACTCCCGCATCATATCTTCAACGATTTGGGCTGCCAGTTTGATATTGTGAATCAAAGAAGAAACTTGTCCGATTTCTAGTTCTCCGTCTACTAGGTCACCTTCAAACATTCCTCGTTTGGCTCTAGCGCGACCCAAGAGATTTTTTAATTGTTCTACAGTTGCTGAATCAGCATATGCCTTTTGCACATCATTGTAAAACTTATTTTTCAGCAAACGAACTGGAGCTAGTTCTTTTAAAGTTAAATGCGTATCGCCCTCTCCTGCTTCTACGACTTTCTGTTTAAACAAGTCATGAGAAGAAGCTTCGACGCTAGCAACAAAACGACTCCCGACCTGAACACCATCAGCACCTAAAATCATAGTCGCCAGCATAGCTTGCCCGGTAGCAATACCTCCTGCAGCAATTAATGGAATTGTAATTTTTTCTTTTACGGCTGGTATCAGCGTCAACGTAGTAGTCTCATCGCGACCGTTATGACCACCCGCCTCAAAACCTTCAGCAACGATAGCATCAACACCAGCATCTTGAGCTTTCAATGCAAACTTCACACTACTTACCACATGCACAACAGTTATTCCTTTTTCCTTAAAAAAGGAGGTCCAGATTTTAGGGTTTCCTGCGGAAGTAAATACAATCTTAACTCCCATTTCGATAATGATATCCATTAGCTTATCGATATCAGGATATAACATCGGAACATTCACCCCAAAAGGTTTTTGGGTAGCTTGCTGGCATTTTTGAATATGTTCACGGAGTACTTCAGGATACATGCTTCCAGCACCAATGATTCCTAACCCACCAGCATTAGAAACAGCAGATGCCAATCTCCAGCCGCTGGCCCAAACCATACCAGCTTGTATGATTGGGTACTTGATTTTAAACAATTCGGTAATTCGATTTTCCATAATTGTTACTAAGAAATTACTCCAGAGCCCAAGAGTTCATCATCAACATACCAAGCCACAAATTGGCCTTCTGTTATGGCAGATTGTTTATGCTCGAAATCCACATAAAGCCCTCCTTCTACTTTGTACAAAGTTGCTTCTTCTAGCGCCTGACGGTATCGTATTCTTGCCATTACCTGCATGGTTTCATCAACTGCTAATGCCAAATCTGGCCGTACCCAATGCAATTCCTCATCTGTTACAAATAAAGTTCTACGATATAAACCAGGATGATTTTTACCCTGCCCCGTATAAATCACATTCTCTAAAACGTCCGTTTCAATAACAAACAAAGGCTCCTTAGTACCACCTACATCTAAACCTTTACGTTGCCCTTTGGTAAAGTAATGAGCACCTTGATGTTCTCCTACTATTTTACCATCAGCAATTTGGTATACAGGCTTTTCAGAGGTATAAGCAAATTCAGCTTCCTTTGTTGCAAAGGTCTCTTGCGGACGGTTGAATTGCGCCGCACCGGCCGGAACTTCAACAATAACTCCTTTTTTTGGTTTTAATTTTTGCTGTAAAAATTCAGGTAAACGAACCTTCCCGATAAAACAAAGTCCCTGAGAATCTTTTTTATCTGCTGTTATCAAACTATTAGCTGCTGCTATTTTTCGAACCTCTGGTTTTTGCAATTCCCCGATAGGAAAAAGTGTCTTCGATAATTGTTCTTGAGACAATTGACATAAAAAATAGGACTGATCTTTATTGTCATCTGCACCAGATAATAGCTGATAGGTTTCAGAACCATCGGTATTCGAGATGATTCCTTTTCTACAATAATGTCCTGTTGCTACAAAGTCCGCTCCAAGTTGTAGCGCAATTTTTAAGAACACATCAAACTTAATCTCACGATTGCAAAGCACATCAGGGTTTGGCGTGCGCCCCAATTCGTACTCTCGAAACATATAGTCGACAATCCGTTCTTTATACTCCACACTTAAATCAACTGTTTGAAACGGAATTCCTAATTTTTCCGCTACAATCAATGCATCGTTACTATCTTCTAACCACGGACATTCTTCTGAAATGGTCACAGAATCATCATGCCAATTTTTCATAAATAGGCCTATCACTTCATACCCCTGTTCTTTCAAAAGATAGGCAGCGACACTTGAATCAACTCCGCCAGAAAGCCCGACAACTACTTTTTTCATTCTATTCTAAAATTGGGATACAAAAATACAAAATTAGAAATGCGGATTGTTTAATTGTAGTCAAGCCTTTGTTAAAATTGTTAATTTTGTTAAATCTTTTATAAAAAACATTAAACAAAAGCAACCATGTATTAATATTGCATCTCTGATATAATGAGCGAATGGTGAAATATTTGTTCCATTTTAATAACTATTAATTAAACATTATAAACCCTAAAAAAAAGTGCTATGAGAATTAAATCTAAATTAAAACATTTTGCATCCTTACTTATGTTAGCCTTATTCTTTGTCGCCTGTAGCGACGACGACAACGATATTGTGATAATAGATCCGCCACTCGCGACTCCTGATATAGCAGAAACAGCAATCGCAACAGCCGATTTATCAAGTTTAGTTGCCGCTTTACAAAAAGCGAATCTTGTTGATACAGTAAAAGGAGACGGTCCATTTACAGTTTTCGCACCAACCAATGCGGCCTTTGCAGCATTCTTAACAGAAAACGAATTTGCTTCGTTAGAAGATGTCCCTGATGACGTTCTTACTCAGGTATTGCTGAACCATGTAGTAGCAGGTGAAAACCTTTCTAACAATTTGAGTACTGGTTACATCGCTTCTTCCTCAACCGCCGGGGTTGATGGAAAAGCATTAAGCTTATATGTTGACACTTCAAACGGTGTAAAGATTAACGGATCCGCAGTTTCGACCGCAGACGTTCCAGCTTCAAACGGGGTTGTGCATATCGTGGATAAAGTAATTGGTTTACCTAACATTGTCGATCACGCAGTAAATAATCCAGGATTAACTTCTTTGGTTAGTGCATTAACAGCTGATGGAAACACTACGTTTACAGATTTACTTTCAGATGCCGAAGCTAAATTTACGGTATTGGCTCCTGTGAATGACGGCTTTTCAGGGTATATGAATCCAAACAACAATGACATTAATGATGTTCTCTCAAATCATGTTATAAGTGGAGCTGCCTTGGCTGCTGCTGATTTAGCAAATAGCTATGCGAACACCGTAGCTACAAATTCAGACGGAGATGCTTTAAGTATTTACGTCAACATAGACGACGGTGTAAAATTTAATGGATCTAGTACCGTTGCTATAGCAGATATAGTTGCTACAAATGGAATTATTCATGCAGTAGATCAAGTTATTGATTTACCAACGGTGGTTACCTTTGCTACTGCTGACCCGAACTTTTCTACTTTAGTTACTGCCTTGACGGAATTAACGCCAGCGACAGATTTTGTTGCTGTGTTAAGCACAATGACGGGTACAGACCCAGCACCGTTTACTGTATTTGCACCAACCAACGATGCGTTTGCAGCATTGGCCGCTATTCCTGATGAAGCTGGTTTGACGCCAATTTTACAACACCATGTAATTGCAGGAGCGAATATTCGTTCAGGTGATTTAACAGCTGACGGCACTACTGTAACACCAGCAACTTTGGAGGGTGATACTTTCCAAATTACCTTACCTGGCACAGATGGTAATATCGCAAACGTAGTTGATGGTGCAAACAATGATGGTATAGGAATTGATGCTGTAGATGTTCAAGCGATCAACGGAGTGATACATGTCTTAGATACCGTTTTGCTACCGAATACTAGCAACTAAAAAATTTCTTTAAAAGGATAATTAAAAGACCGCACATAGCGGTCTTTTTTTAGGGTAGATCTTAATGCTTCTAAATTCAAACATCATTTAAGCAACGGTTAGCATACAAAAAAGAACACTTGACAACTCTATTTTTTTTTAAGGGAATAAATATTGCATTTTTGACATCCCAGATCTTACCAAACTTAACCTACTTAATGCTAAAAGCCCCAACAGAAATGTTGGGGCTTTTTTATTGTTTTTCCCGCAAAGGCGAAAATCCTTTTCAATAATATTATAAACAGTTAGCTCCGTCGCAAAAAGCTCTCGGCAAAGACGATTTACCAAAGTTCTTATTTCTTTCCAGCATTCTTCTGCACTTCGGCTTGTTCCATCATCTCCCGCATTTTTTTCTGGAACTTGTTTTCTTTCTTGGGTTTCAACTTATTTTCCTGTATCTGCGCATGTATCTTATCATTATCTAAAATGAAGTTTTTGATCACCAGCATAATACCAATGGTAATAAGGTTAGATATAAAGTAATACAAGCTCAAACCACTCGCGTAGTTGTTAAAGAATACCAACATAAAAAAGGGCATCAAATACATGATGAACTTCATATTCGGCATACCCGGTTGTTGTGGCATATTCTGACCCGTTGTCATCATCATATAAAAGAAGATCGCAATGGAGGCTAGAATAGGAAACAAACTAATATGGTCCCCGTAAAACGGAATGTTAAATGGCAACTGCGCTATAGCGTCATACGAAGACAAATCATCTGCCCATAAAAATGACTTTTGACGCAATGCGAATGAGGTTGGAAAAAACATGAATAGTGCATAGAAAATCGGCATTTGAATAAAGGCCGGAATACAACCACTCATTGGGTTTACTCCAGCTTTTCTATTAAGCTTCATAGTCTCTTGCTGCTTTTTCATCGCATTGTCTTTGTACTTCTCCCCCAATTCAGCAATTTCTGGCTTTAACACCTTCATTTTTGCTTGTGACAAATACGACTTATACGTTACGGGTGACATCGCCAATCGCACCAAAATAGTCATGATAACTATAGCAATACCATAGGCCCAACCTGGGCTTAAGAATGAACTAAAAGTGGTGCTTAAGAAGGTATAAAAAGGGGTGAACATATAGCGATTGATCCAACCGAAAATACCCCATCCGAAGGGAATAGAATCTTCTAGACCAAGTTCTTCGTATTTTGACAATACGGCTACGTCAGTAGGCCCGTAATACCAATTTAAATTTTGTAATAATTCGCCACCTTCCATTTTTAATGGAATCACAGAAGTATACGCTTTTGTAAAAGCTGCAGTTTTACTTTCTTCTTCAACAAGATTAACCGAAGCTAAATCTGCTGATTCAAATTTGTCTTTGTTTACTAAAATCGAACTGAAAAAGTGTTGTCGGTAAGACAACCATTTGATATCAATTTCACTTTCTTCATCATCGCTACCTTCTGATAATTTATCAATGTCATTATCTTCATGGCTATACGTTAACCGTGTGTATCTATTCTCATAAGTGATACTTTTATTATGACGAATTCCTTTTAGGTTCCATTCTAATTGAATGGGCTGACTGGCATTAATTACGCCGTTCATTCCTTGAGAACGTATGGTGAAATCTACCAGATAGTCATTGGGTTTCATTTCATACCGATACTCTAAATACTTATCCGCACCAACTTTAGCTCGCATTGACAACACCTGGTTATCACCACTTTGAGACATTGCCGGTTCAAAATACAAGTCTTTGGTATTCAAAACTCTATTATCAGAAGTTGAAAAATTGAGTCCGAAATCGGCATTACCATCTTTTACTAAATAAATAGGAATAGAATCATAGGTATGAAACTGCTTCATACGCGCTTCAATAATTTGGCCTCCCTTATTACTGATTTCTAAATACACCAAATCATTTTCTAGTTTGGTCGTACCTTCTGAAGGTTTCGTGTAACCAAAAGCACCTATGTTACTTTTATAATTGGCAACAGCTGTAGAATCTTGTAAATTAATTGCTGGGGCAGCAGGTGCATTGTTTTCTTCAATTTTAGTTTCGACGGCTGCGCTTTGAGCATCGACCTGTTCTTGCTTTGCTTTATCCGCTTCTATCTCTTCTTGAGTGGGCTGGTTTTGATAAAGCATGAGCATGATCAAACCAAAAATGATCACAAACCCAATTATAGAATTTATATCTAACTTCTTTTCCTCCATCTAAATAAGGTGATTTGGTAAATGTTTGATTTTTTTTACTGAAACTAGTTCAGCATGAACAAATATATGCCCAATTGTGCACATTATGTCAAAGTGGCATTAGTTTGTTCCTTCTTGTGGCGCAACACGGCTTGCACAAAACCTACAAAAAGTGGATGCGGATTTGCTACGGTACTTTTATATTCTGGGTGATATTGTACCCCAATAAACCAAGGGTGATCTACTACTTCTACTACTTCTACTAATCCGGTTTCTTTGTTTATTCCTGTGGCTTTGAGACCTGCTTTTTCAAGCTGTTCTTTATAATCATTGTTGAATTCGTAGCGATGGCGATGACGTTCAGAAATGTCAGTAGCTTCATGATACATTTTAGCTACAAGGCTTCCAGCTTCCAATTCACAATCCCAAGCACCAAGGCGCATGGTACCGCCTTTGTTGGTCACCAATTTCTGCTCTTCCATTAAACTAATTACAGGCTCTGACGTTTTTTCATCCATCTCTGTAGAATTGGCATCTTTAAGACCTAAAACATTTCGAGCATATTCAATAACTGCCATCTGCATTCCCAAACAAATTCCTAAAAACGGAATATTATTTTCACGAGCAAACTGAACCGCTTTTATTTTTCCTTCAATACCACGTTCTCCAAAACCCGGAGCCACTAGAATTCCGTCTAATCCATTTAGAGTTATTGGTATATTATTAGCATCAATGTGTTCTGAATGAATCGATCGAACTTTTACTCTGACCTCGTTCGTCGCACCTGCGTGAATAAATGATTCTAAAATGGACTTGTACGAATCTTGCAATTCAACATACTTTCCAATTAATCCGATGACTACTTCATTCTTCGGATTTTTATGTTGTTTTAAAAATTGATTATGAAA
>RCNE010008121.1_pt1 | contig 11785 bp, 13 predicted proteins | sample 2041361 | NCBI WGS metagenome assembly RCNE01 (sample SAMN09708229, study PRJNA481090) | Marine sediment metagenome, whole genome shotgun sequencing project.
TATCTGTTTGACGCTTCTGTTGGTGATACTGAAATCGCCCATTTTATTGGTCCAAACAGAAAAGATTCTTTAAAAGAAAAGCTTACTAAATTAAAAGAAAAACAGTTACCTCTGCTATACTCTGATGCTTGCAAACGGCATATAGACACCTTTAATTTAAAAGCTGAAAATATTGTTCAGCAAGTGTATTTTAAGGCGCAACTATTTGTGCCATTTCATAATCAAGATATTCAACTTACAACTCTAAACACGGGTTGTATTGCTGGGTTTTATATTAACCAAACAGAACTAAATCAATTTAAAGATTGTAAGTTTAACATTCCGAGTAAAAAAGACTGGTTGATACTTCCGTATACTAATGTAAATTGGTTGAATTTTGATACGTTTAAAGCGGCTGCTGAAGATTATTTTGAGCAGAAATTTTCTACTTTATGCTGGGTGAAATTTAATAGTGGCGAATTAAAAAAACTGTTTTTAGTTTGGTGGTGATTACTAACTTGGTTTTTGAAAGGTTGAATAAAAAATCTTGTGATTTATTCGAGACCCTAAGTTTTGAAATTATAGAATTCTAAAGAAAACTTTTTATGCAATGACGTTTGAGGGAAGCATAATGTGTGTAGAATGGAATAATTAAAATAAAGTTAAAAAATATTTTGCTAATTGTAAAAAGCACAAGCATTAATCAACTCGAACTTTAAAAGCTCGAGTTGATTTGTACTAATATAAAAGTTGCTTTCCATTCGCTTAATTTCTTTTATATCAAATAATTTTTGAAAGATTAATTTATATCAGAGTCATACTTAAAGTGTTGACCACCTATGGATGTTTCATACACTATTCCACCTTTAGTTGGAAACTACGAAGATTCAAAGAAAAACGGTAAAGGTGATTTAGTTTCAGGTATTGAATATTGCAAAAAAATTATAGTTGATAAAAATGCTTCAGATGATGACAAAGCCTTCTACCTAAAACTCTTAATTCATTTAATTGGCGATTTACACCAACCGATGCATATTGGGTTACAAAAAGATAAAGGCGGTAACGATTTTAAAGTACAATGGTTCTATGAAGATTCTAATCTACATCGCGTTTGGGATACCGAAATGATTGAAAGTTTTAATATGAGTTATAATGAATTGGCTGAAAACGCTGACGTCTTACAATGGAACCCAAGTAAGAAAAGCCAAACTACTAGAATTTTATCTGCACGAGATTTGTTCTTCTTAATTAATAATAGAAGAACAAGAAAAAATGCTATGAAAATTCCGATTGCAAAAAACATGCGAGGCTTAATTGTATGAATACAAAATAACGGAATATTTTTTAAGTCACTTAATTTATACTTACTATAAATCAAAACGATATGATTTTATTTATATTTACGACATGGTATTGCATTCAAGACATAGGCGACGAATAAGACAAATATTCGTATTTGGTATCATCTGGTTATTGTTTGGATTGATCTATATTTTATTAGAATTTGGACTTTTAGGAGAGCTCGACAAATACCCAACAACCGGAAATATATACAGTTTTAAAGAGTCCTTTTTTGTTGTAAGTATTGGAAGCATATTGATGGGCCTGTTTCAAGGGAGTGTTGAAGTGTTATGGATGAGGGCATACTTTAGTAAACTAGCGTTATGGAAAAAATTTGTCTATAAGAGTCTCATCTATCTTTTATTGATTATTCTATTTATGTCTATTTTAACGCTAATAGCCAATGCCATTCTTTTAGATAGCCCAGTTTTTAGCCAGCAAGTCTTTAATAGCCTATTGGACTTTATATCTGAATTTTCATTCTGGACTATTGTTATCTATACAGGTGTCACCCTTGATATTGCTTTATTCTACTCAGAAATTGAAGCCCATTTGGGTAGTAACGTTATAATGAATTACCTCGGGAAATATCATAGGCCCAATCAGGAAAAACGAATTTTCATGTTTTTAGATATGAAATCGTCTACGACCATTGCCGAAAATATTGGGCATGAACGCTACTTTGAATTATTAAAAACATATTATGCAGATATGACTAATGCTATATTAGAAACCTCTGGGGAGGTTTACCAATATGTTGGAGATGAAATTGTAGTAACTTGGAAAGAAAAAAAGGGTATTGATAAAAATAATTGCATTCATTGTTTTATTAAGATTTCAGACGCCATTAATAAAAATAAAGATCGCTACATGAAGCAATTTGGATTAGTTCCAGAGTTTAAGGCTGGCTTTCATATTGGTGAGGTCACAGCTGGAGAAATAGGGATTATTAAAAAGGATATTATTTATACTGGAGATGTTTTAAACACGACGGCTCGTATTCAATCAGAATGTAATACTTACAATTCAAAAACACTTATTTCAGAAAAATTGTATGATAAATTAACCGAAGAGGGTGGTTATTCATTTGTAAAGATTGATAAGTTATTACTCGAAGGTAAAAAAGAGCATATACAATTGTATGATGTTGTTTATGACTCGTAAGTCTTAAGTTTCATTCATCTTTACAGAGACTATTCCAATAACTCAGCTATAATGTCTCTGTTCTTTTCTATTGTTGAGTAATTTATTTTAAAACCCAAAGGCATTAAATCTAAACTCAATTTATCATATATTGGCTTTACCATTTCAAATGGTGCAATTACCGCTTCATACGCTGTAGATCCTGCATTATTTTTAATCGTTTTATCTGCATTTTTCTCCAACAAAACCTTCACTATTTTTACATGTCCAAAAAAAGAAGCTACATGAAGAGGTGTTGAACCATCTTTAGATAGACTATTGATTTCTGCTCTAGATTCAATTAAGAATAAAGTAATGTCTTCTTTATTAAATGTAATAGCTGTAGCCAATGGACTTGATTCTCCAATAGGATCTTTTATATTTATATCAGTTCCTGAAGCAATATGTTGCTTAACAATATTAATATCTCCTCTAATTACCGCTTCATGGATACTCATTTTTGGAACAATGGTTGAGTCTTCAGTAATGACTTGGTTTGAATCATTGCTAATATCTACTGATTGATTGTTTTTACAACCCAATAATAGTGTTATTAAGAGGATTGAAACTATTCTGCTTTTGGTTTTCATAATGGTTTTAGTTTTATAATAAATATGAATAATTAAATGACTAATAATGAAAGAAGACAACGAGAGTATTAAGAACTTTAAAAAAGAGTTCATATTAAAGCCCAATAAAAGTGTAGCTATTAAACCAATAATTACCATATGAATGATATAAACATTGTAAGATCCTTTGTTTAATATACTCATAAGTTTATTTGACTTATTAAACTTTAAGGCAAATAAATCTATTAAGATGTACAACATTGACAACATAACTAATAAACCAGTTCCGTAGTAAATTATACTATCTACATCCTTGGATATATAAAAGTAATTTCTGTCTGGATATACAATATTAAAAAAGTAGTTCATTGCAACACCAATGTAGATTGTTAAAGCAATGCTTAATACTATGTTAACAATTATATATAATTTTTTGCTTCGAAAATAAGTATTAAATATGTCGTGTTTATGACATAGAGAACCTAGAAGAAATACTAGAAAATAAGGTATTAATCGTTCTGTTTGAAAATCCAAAAAATGAGAGTATGTCCATCCACGCAAACCTAAAGAAGCGATAACCTTGCTATACAATAAAGCAATTACAAAAGTAAAGACAACCGCTTTTTTTAATGAAAGCTTTATATTAAATACATTTAATTTATAGAGTAATAAGTATACTAATTGAAAGAGAAATAAAACAGGTAAAAACCATAACCAACTTTGAGTTGGCGAATTAGCAAAAACAGCAAGATTACTACCTTCTCTTTCAAAAAAATGAAAGTATGTGTACCATGCATCTTGAGAAATTCCTCTTGAATAAAGAAATATTATTTTATATAATGGGATAAGCGTTAATATAGCCAAGAACCAAGGTAAAACGATACGTTTTAATTTTGATTTGACAAACACCCAATTTGTTTTATTCTTTATAGAATTTGGAATGAAATATCCTGATATAAAAAATATAATAAACATGATAAAACTGTCTAAAATTAAACCCAATATCCCAATAGATTTAATCTTTTGAGGATCGCTCACAATCCAATTTGCTTCAAACCCACTTTGATATACAATTGCAGCATGATATACTACTACAAAAAAGATAAGAACAGTTCTTAAATTGTCTAAAAAGTATAGTCTAGTTTTCATTGTAATAGTTTTAATCTGAAGTAAAAATAGAGCTAGTTTTTAATAAAAATAAAACTCTTTTACTGAGTTGTTATATTTAAAGTATGAGCAGTAAATATTCTTTAATTCATATTTATTATATTGCCAGAGCCAGAAATATTCGTATCAATCGTTGGATTTCCAATATAATATACATCTCCACTTCCTTCAATTTTTACATTTAATACCTCAGTACTATAAACCTCGCAATCACCAGACCCATTATTCTCTAAATCAGTAGTTGTAGACATAAATTGTGCTCCATAAAATGATCCAGAACCTTCATTTCTAATATCTAAATTATTTATAGATCCTGAAATACTAATATCTCCACTTCCAGTATTTTCAACTTTCATATTGCCTTCGCTGTTTAATCCAAGAACCGATATGTCACCACTACCATCGTTTTGCAATTCATTTATATTTGGCATCGTTATAGTCACTTCAACCTAAGTATTACTATAACTTCCATCTAATACATAAATTCTCAATGTATTATCTGAGACCGTAGTTTTTAATCTGTTCATAATATTATCGTTTGCTGATACTTCTAATGATTGTGCCGAACCTTGAATTATGTTTACAGTAAAACTACCTTCACTAGATACTTTACTAAATGTGGCCACATCCCTAAATTCAGAAATGATGTTGTTAGATCCAGCAATCATATCATCTTTTGAGCAAGAGGATATTGATAAAATAATAGAAAGGACAAGGGTAATAAGATTTAATTTTTTCATTTTGATTTGTTCATCTTTTGATTGATTCATATTAAATTAAACCACGATGCATATCATTGATGGCTTCAATAATAGAATTGCCATAACCCTTAATAATTGTGTAGTCATTTGTATCATTTAGAGATACTATATGAGTGTCATTAATCACCTCAAATTTCAAGAATTTGAGGTGATTTAATTTATCGTCAATTTCGCGTTCTATGCTATTTTGAATAGTCATACGTTGTGAGTATAAAAATTACTAATTGTCATTTTTAATATATTGACTCCTAATTGGCTCACCATTTTCTACGAAAGTCTCGTTAGCATAGTAATTTAAAAATTGAGCTGGTAAACCTTCTCCATTCATTGGGTTGGCATTTGTTTGTAATTGATAATGAAGATGAGATGAGGTTCACTAGAGTTACCGCTATTGCCTGCTCTTCCTAATTCTTGCCCTTTTGTAACAACATCTCCAACTGAAACAACAATTGATCCTTCTTTAAAATGAGCTAACATAGAATACTCTCCATTTTCATGATCGATTACAATATAATTCCCCTCTGGAAAGTCTCCATTGAGTTGTCCTGGAATATTATCAGAAACACCACCTCTAACAGTTACAATTTTTCCACTTCCAGGAGCATTTAAACGTTTCCCAAAGCAATAATAATCTTCATTTTGAGAACCATTCCCTGTATGCGTATTACCACTAACTCTTTGCACAACATCTATAGCAAACCTTTGTATTTTAGTTGCCGCATGGTAATTTTCTTCTACACTTCTTCCTCCCCAAAAAATCCACCATTCTTCATTAAATGGAAGCTCTAAAACTGTTTGTGTTTCATAGTTTAAATCCTCACTAGGATATGCATCTGGTAAATCATCATCCGAACAACTACATATTGTAAATAGCATTAATGCAATAACTGTTTTATTTATTAAATTTTTCATCTTAATTATTTTTTTATATTATTCTAATAAAGCATCTATAGCTTCTAACACCAACTCTGGTTGATCAATTTGAATATAGTGACCACTATTCTCAGTAGTTATATGAGTGAAATTAGTAAGGTTGGCTCCAAGAGAAGCGTGTGCATTTATCCAGCTAATTTCGTCTTCACCTTCTCGATCTTTTATACTTGTAAGTACTATAGTTGGCACATCTGGTAACGTAGCTAGCTGGTCTAATATTTGAAAGTTTTCAATAAATTGTTCAGCTTCACTTGCTACGTTCAATAGACCTTCTCCGCTAAAATAACCGACCATTGCATCTTCTTGTTCTTGGGACATTTCTGTATAATCTTCATGACTAGGATCAACAAATAATAGAGCCTCTATCATTTCTGGGTGCTGCACAGCATAATACCTAGCAATGGCACCTCCAAAAGAGTGACTAACTAAAATTACTTTATCATTTTCCGATTTACTTAAGATCACTTGATGAAGATCTTCTGCCAATTTAATAAGACTTCTTTCATTTGTAGCAGTTTCTGAAGGCTCATACCCTGCCCTATTATAGGCGATTACTTGATTTGTTTCTGCAAGGCTTAAAAGTTGGTACCAACTTTCGTAATCATCTCCTAAACCTGATTCGAAAACGATGGTATGATTTCCATTACCTGCTGTTTCTGTAAATAAATTATAATTTCCAACATCTACCATATTTGAAGGTGTTGAAACTGAATCGTCTGATGGTGTTGAAACTGAATCGTCATCATTGTTGCATGATATAGCAAATACGCTTATTAGATAAGCAAAGAATAGTACTGTTTTTGATTTTCTCATTTTTATATTATTTTATGTTTTTAACCAAGACTTATTACTTATTAAAAAGACGCAAAATTTTTGAGTAAAATTTTTTAAACAAAAAAAACTTCCAAATCTGGAAGTTTTTTCAAATAATTATCTAATGAAAGATATACTCTTAACAAAATCTTCGACGTGCCCCAAAAACACTTTTAGAAGCCAGTCTACATGATGGTCCTTTTGATGAATACGTTGCGTAATTTCTATTCGTTTTCCAAATTGAGTTTTTAGAAGTTTTTTTTGTTTCCATTTTTACGAGTTTTTAAATTAATAATCACAACCAAGACTAAATAGAAACAAAAAAGATGCAAAAATTACTGTTTATTTTCTTTCTTTAAATAATTAGTGGTTGTGTTGTGCGCAATTTGAAACAACCACGATCGTACATTCTTAATTTCATTATTAGAATAACAAGAATTATAAATTTTCATCAGCACCTTATGAGATAGGTCATTAACGATATCTTTAACTTTCTTTAGAAAGTAAAATTGCAATCAATTTTTATAATCGAACCATAAAGAAGAAACATCTATATATTTTTAAATTTTTGTCATCTTGGATTCATGATTGAATCGGAACTGAGATAATGTTCTTTTGATTTAAATCATTAAATGTTATCATCCAACCTCAGTTTTTCAAAATTTATGCCAACGTGTTTGTATATGATTAGTTGCTTGGTTAAGCAATTAATTTAGTAAAATGGAACAACCAGAGGAAATTCCTTCGGAATTTCCAAGTAGGCTAGAAGCAAATGATTAATTATACACGATGTAAGCAGCAGTTTTTATATATTCATTTACTAGATTATAAGTCTGGTTTATTAATTCGTTAAATGATGAATCCGAATTCAAAAATATGGCAATAGTTAAAGGTCGGTCAAATTCTCTCAAAACTACAGTTCTTGTTCCATACCAACCTCCAGTATGCATTGCAAGTTTGTCAGTAACAAACCAACCCATTGAGTAACTTACCTTGCGATTAGACAAGAAAGGGTATGTATTTACATAAGGATTGGTTTCAGGCCAATTTTTTCTAACACTTGAACTTGGTTCAAAAATCAGTTTTTGTGTCTCTTTTGAAAATAATTCGTTGTTGCGAAGTGTGTTGTCATATTTTAAATAATCATTGAGACTAGTGTAAACTGCTCCATCTCCCATAATTCCATTCATATAGTAACCATCAACTTTTTTCCAATTTTCTAAACTGTCATTTTCATAGCAAAAAGCTCTTTCTTTGATTTCTATAGGATGTGCTAGATTAAAATAGTTTGTTTCTTTCATTCCAGCTTTGTCAAAAATATTTTTCTTGGCATAGTTAGAGAATTCCTCTCCAGTTACTTTTTCAACTAAAAGAGCTAAAACAAGATATGAGGTGTTTGAATATTCCCAATCTTTTCCAGTTTTAAATACTGGTTTTGGATTAGTGGCTAACCATTCTAAAATGTCTTTATTTTCCACTATTTTATTTCTATCCCAATTATTATCGAAATGAGCTTCATAATCAGCAATTCCTGAAGTGTGGTTTATTAAATTTTCTACAGTAATGTTTTTGAAAACTGGATAATCCCAAAACTTGCTTATTGAATCATTCAAGGAAAGTAAGCCCTTATCCGCAAGACTTAAAATACATAGTGAAGTAAATTGTTTACTAACAGAAGCCATTCTCATATTAGTATTAATCGTAATTGGCATTTTAGTTTCTAAATCTCTTAAACCATAACCTTTTCCGATAATCATTTCTTGATTATAAGAAATTAATACAGCAGCACCTGGTTCATTTTTTTCGATTTTAGAATTGAAGAGTGAATCTATACTTGACTGAAGTTTTTCTAAACCAATTAAATTTGTTTCTATCTTTTTATCATTCGAATTCTTGCAGGAAATAAAAATAAAAACAAGTGTTATTAATAATAGTTGTTTTTTCATATAGTTTGTTTAAATTTAAATTACTGTTAACGTTTGGCTAAATTTTCGTTGCTGTACAAGACGATACAGTTATGAAATTTAGGTTTTGTTACCCAACTTGTTTTTGGAAATAATTTCATTTAAATCAGAAGCTATTTAGTCACATCAATTACAATCCTGCCTGAGGCCTTGTGTGCAGCAAGGTGCTTTAAAGCCTCTTTCAATTCTTTAATTTGCAATGGAATAACTCTATCAAAAGGAACTTTAATATTGTTTTTAATTACAAAATCGAACATTTCGTCAATGTTTGTTGAGGGAGCCTTTTCTGAAAAAATATATGCCGGTCCAATTATTTTAGATAAAAGTGACCGGTGCAGGATATACCAAAACATACTTATCACTTTGCCCCAGCTTAGTTTTTTTGAACCAATATATTTTTCGGGACCACAGACCGTTAAGAATTTACCTTCTTTGTATAAAACTTTTATAGAGTCATTTTCTAATTCTTTACCACCTACCGAATCAAATATGAGGTCCATTTTTTTATTCTTAGATGTTAGTTTTTCTACAAACTTGTCCTTTGTATAGTCAATGACATAATCAGCCCCATTGGCTTTTACCTTTTCAACATTCCTAGTACTGCATAAACCTGTAACAATTGCACCCTTTGACTTTAGCATTTGAGTAATAACACTCCCTATACCTCCAGATGCTCCTAGTACTAAACAGTGGTCTCCTTTTTTTACTTTTGAAAACAGAAGCATTCCATAGGCAACGCAGCCTGCAATAATCATAGAAACTGCTTCTTGATGAGATAAAGCTTTCGGCTTTATACGGACGTTCTTTTGGTCTACGCTCCTATAGGTAGCCCATGAACCGTGTTCCCCCGTTTTGTTTGGAATGCCTATTACCTCGTCACCAATATTGAATTGAGATACCTGGTTACCTATAGCTTCAATAATGCCAGAGAAGTTAGTTCCCATAATATATGGTTTTTCTTTAGAGACTTCTTTGGGGCCTAAAAATCTTCCAACAGCCGTACCTTGAGCTATTGCAATATCATCAACATGAAGTGTCGATGATATTATTTTAACAAGTATTTCTGTGCTGTTTATTTTAGGCTTTGAAACTGTCAGCTCCTGTATTTCACTAGGAATATTACCGATTTTTGGTTTTTGTAATAATCCCATTGCCTTCATGGTTAGAGTATCTGCCATATTATTTTTGCGTTTTTTTCAATGTTGGGTAATGGTATGGTATCGTGCGGGATTACGAAGCGATTTTCTATCAGTTTACATCGACTTTTTTTACGAGCTATAAACCTTCGAAAACCTCTGAACCCGCATGCAATATGCCATGTGTTATGGGCTGGGCATTTTATTATTTTAAGTTCATATTTTTATACATCACAACAGCTGATACTGGACAAATATCTTTAAACTCTCTTGTCTGTTTAATTATATCTGGAACTTCAAGTCTGTCAATTTTTATAAATCCAAATTTATCAAAATATTTTTCTGCCGTTGTGGTAAGCAAATATAATTTGCTGACCTTTTCAATTTTACAAAAATCAATCATTTGCCAAACCAATTTTGCCCCAATTTGCTGACCTTTAAATGAATCTTTTACTGCTAAAGACCTTAAAAGTCCAATGCTTTTGTAGTTCTCTAATCCAATTGAACTTATTATTTTATTATTAAGCAATCCAATAAATAACTTGATATTAGCTTGTTTTATATCAATCATAGGAAGATTATTGTCGGACAATAATTTTATTATTGATTCTAAATCTTCTTGTTTAGCCGATTTTATTATCAAATTCATATTTCTGTTTTTTCTATTATTAATTCCCGATAATTCTGCTCCTTCTTTCAAGTAAAACTGTATCTCTCCATTTACCGTCTAGTTGTGCAAGGATTTTCTAAAGGAAAATCAGCCGTAACAAAATTGCAACTAACTTTGTTCTAGTAATAATTTAGCAATTAATTTATGCGGCTTAGCATATGTTTTTATATTATTCTAAAAAAAGTTCTTGAATTTTCTTATTAAAATAAATATTGCAAACCAATTTTATATCATCTTATTAAATAGTATTAACCTGGGCTTTCCCAGATTACTACTAATATTTTAACTATTCCTTTTTAACAGCTTCAATAGTTGCAGAAATTATATAATCTTCAATTCCTGATTCTGGCCGCCAATCTTTAATAAATTCTCGGCTTTTATCTTTCGATTCAATTTTAATTTCTGAAAATCCTGCATTGTGAAGAAATGTTTGTAATACTTCAATTGATGAAGCCCCAGACATGCAACCACAAATTAGCGAGATATCATTTATATATTCATCAGTAAATTCTGCAATAGCAACTATATCAGATATTGCAAGGCGCCCACCTGGTTTTAAAACTCTAAATGCTTCATTAAACACCTTCTCTTTCTCAGGAGATAAGTTTATTACACAATTAGAAATAATTACATCAATTGTTTCATCAGCGACTGGAAGATGCTCTATTTCTCCTAGTCGAAACTCTGTATTGCTATAATCTCCTTTTTTTGCATTGTTTCTGGCTTTTGAAATCATTTCTTGAGTCATATCAACTCCAATAACTTTTCCTTTTGCACCAACATTCTTAGAAGCTAAAAAACAATCAAATCCACCTCCACTACCAAGATCTAAAACTGTTTCTCCTTTTTTAAGAGAAGCAATTGCTTGTGGGTTACCACAACCAATGCCTAAGTTTGAACCTTCCGGCACATTACTATATTCTGAACTAGAATACCCCAATGCCTCAGAAATATTAACTAAATCATTTTCAGGACTGCTATTCGATTTACTATTTTCACCATAATCATTTCTTAAGGCTACCTCTTTATAATTTACCATAACAGATTCTCTAATGTTGTTTTTTGAAATTTTTTCCATTTTTATATTAAGTTTTTAACCAAGACTTATTACTTATTAAAAAGATGCAAAATTTTTGAGTAAAATTTTAAACAAAAAAACTTCCAGATTTGGAAGTTTTTTTAAATAATTATCTAATGAAAGATATACTCTTAACAATATCTTCGACGTGCCCCAAAAACACTTTTAGAAGCTAGTCTACATGATGGTCCT
>RCNE010001746.1_pt1 | contig 11781 bp, 11 predicted proteins | sample 2041361 | NCBI WGS metagenome assembly RCNE01 (sample SAMN09708229, study PRJNA481090) | Marine sediment metagenome, whole genome shotgun sequencing project.
GCGGTCGAGGTCGTGCCTGGCGCGCAAGGAGGCAGCGTGCAACTGAACCTGCCCGGAACCGCGTCGTTTCGGTTCGTTGCTGCCTCGGGGTATGACCTGAATGGGCTGCAACTCCATGATCTCGAGCGAGATCACTTCTTTCGTGACACCTTCAATCCGATCGCCCAGATCGTGCGTGACTTCGACATCGATGGGCGCAGTGATCAAGTGACCGATTGGCTCGAGATGCATGGACGTCTCTCTGAGATTGTCGTCAACGTGTCTGCGCCAGTCATCGTCGACGGATTGCCGGTTGCATTTCTCAGCCTTGACAACTTCGAGGACTCCAACAGCTTCAACGAGACCAGCATCGAGATGACCACCGTGCTCAGCCGCCTCATCGGCTCGCTGTGGCAACGTCGCGAGCTCGAATCCCAGCTTCGGAGCGAGCGCGAGGCATTCCGACAAGAAGCGCTGCATGATCCCCTTACGGCTCTTCCGAATCGTCGAAACCTCGAACGGCTCATGTCGGAGGCCTTGGAGAGTTCAAGTCGGCGCGAACATCCCTCCGCAGTCCTGTTCATCGACCTCGACGACTTCAAAGGGGTGAACGATCGGCTCGGACACGAGGTCGGAGATCACCTTCTCATCGGCGTCGCCAATGGGTTGAAGGACGTTGTTCGAATTGGCGACGTGGTCGGCCGCTGGGGAGGCGACGAATTCCTCGCGTTTCCCGTTCGACTCGAGTCGTTCGAGGGAGTGCAGAACCTGGCCGGCCGGATTCTCGAATACTTCGAGGAGGAGCTTGTTTTGGACAGCGGGCTCCACTTCCGGGCGCGGCTGACGGTCGGCATTGGATGGAGTGAGGACAGCAGCGTGACAAGCAGTCAATTGGTGTCAACTGCCGACGAAGCGCTCTACGAGGCCAAGGCTGCAGGCAAGGGTGTCTACCGGTTGCGCACAATCTGACACGCTCGGGACTTTGGTCTCTGGTCACCAGCGCGCCTCATCCGTAATCGTATTTGGTGCTCGACTACGTCACGCCGACAGGGCTGAAACCGGTCCTCGATGTCATACCCGAACGATGTTATGAACGATCCGTTTGGCGAGGCCTTGGCCTCATCTTTCGTGATCTCGTCGTCTACGGCCTCGCAGTGTGGGGGCTGGTATCCACCAATGACGTGCTGCTACTAGTCCCTCTATGGTTGGTCGCCGGAGTGGCGACTGCAGCACTTTTTGTCGCGGGACACGACGCTGCGCACGATGCACTATTCGACTCGAAACGTCTGAACGCCGTGATGGCAAGAATCACAATGCTCCCGTCTCTACACGCAACGGAAGCCTGGGTCTTTGGCCACAACAGAGTGCACCACGGGCACACGTTGAAACAGGGGGTCGACTTCGTCTGGCACCCGCTCACCGTGGAACAGTTCGCACAGCTGTCGCGCCTTGGTCAGCTGCGCCACCGTTTCGAGTGGGGGCCCCTCGGATCGGGTCAGTACTACCTCCGCGAGATCTGGTGGAACAAGATGATGCGCTTCTCGTTCGGGAAGCGGTGGGCGTCTGCGGTTCGTCGAGACAAGATCATCGTTGCGTGTTTCGCGAGCGCTGTCTTGGTGGTCGGCATTGTTGCGAGCGGGCCGCTGGGTGGTCTCTGGTTCTGGGTCAAGGTGGTCTTCGTGCCGTTCCTGGTGTTCTCCCATTTCATTGGCTGGGTGGTGTACGTCCATCACATCGCACCCGAAATTCGTTGGTGGAAACGCCACGACTGGAATCGCTTTCGCGGTCAGGTTCAGGGGACCACGGTGCTCTGGGGTCCTCGAGGATTCGACCCCGTGTTCCATTCGATCATGGTGCACCTTCCGCATCACGTCGACATGCGAATTCCCTGCTATCGACTTGCAGATGCAGCCAAGGCCATTGCAGAAGAGTTTCCGGACTATGTCGATCAGAGACCGTTGAGGCTCCGTGACTACGTTCGATCGGTTCGTCAGTGCAAACTTTATGACTTCGAAGCCGGTCACTGGGTCGCCTACCCCTGAGACATCACAGGACGAGTGGTGTCACTCGATTCTGTATCGATCTGACGAGGCTCAACGCCGCTAGTGCGGAGGTCCTCGGGTTGTCTGGGAGAGGGTTGTTGTCGATGGTGACATCGAGCTTCCCGAACGCACCAGACGCAAGCAGTTTATGCCTGTTGGTCGTGGCCGCTGGGTCCGCGACGAGCGTGATGATCGTTGCTGCGGGACCAATACCTGCAAGGGCCGTTGTCATCGCCACATTCGCGTTCTTTGGGAAGGCGAGCGCAGTTTCGGCTGCGCTCGCGCTGTAGAAGGCGGTTGGTTCCTCGAGGTTGTGGAGATCACACAGTGTCTCGGCTGGTGTGCCCACCCAGGCGAGAGGCGGTTTCACCATTCGGTGTTCGACCGTGTCGATTCCCATGATCGACGCTGCGGCGAGAGCTTCGACGCCAGCAAGCGCTCCAGGTTGAATATGCACCTGCGCACCGTTACGTAGAGCGGTGTCGCGCATCGATTCAAGCAACGTGGGATCTGCGAAGGCCGACGCTGAGGAAACAATGAAATCAGCGCCCGACTCGAGGCACGCACGACCCCATGGGCCCACGCTCTCCCGACCCGCAGCTTCGGCAACGACGTCGGGTTTGATGGTCAGGAGCTCCTCGGGGTCGTCGATCAATCGTGCCGTCTCAGGCAGGCCAGGACGGGGAAGCGACGAATCGTTGACACCGACCGCCACGATCTCGACCGGAGCGGTGCGCAACAATTCGGCAGCGGTCCGCGAAAGGGCACCCCACCCGACGAACACGAGCCTTAACGGCGACTCAGCCGACACGGCAGCTCACACCTCGAGCCCGCACTGCTCGAAGGCCTCGCGGGTGACGGCCTTTTCTTCGTCGGTCAGTTCGAGCAGGGGGAATCGAACCGCACCGCCGACCTGCCCCAGCAGCTCTTGCCAGTACTTCTGATGCGAGTGTGGCTTCTCGGGAGGACGTGTTCCGCTTAGGGCATCTCGTACCGGGTCGAGACTCCGACTGATCGCCCGCGCTTCTTCGGCGTTCCCTGCAAAGGCTGCCTGGGTGTACTCGTTCATTCGCCGGTCTTTCGCGGTCTGCAGCAAGTACGGGGGAGAGGAACAGAGATAGAGCTTCCAGTTGAGCTCGAGAATGTTGTCGAGCCACTCGGTCTCCGACGCTGTGCTCACCTGAATTCGGTCCGAGGCGAGCTTGGTGAGTTCGGCGTACATCGGGCGGTCGACGCTGTACTTGATTGCGACCACGTTCTCGAGATCTGCGAGCCGATTGCAGAGATCAGGAGACATGAGGTACCCGCTCGACGGGTGACTCCACAAGGCCATACCGATGTCGACGCTCTCCGAGATCTTCTTGTAGTAGCCGAGCAGCGTCTCGTCCTCTTCGGTGAAGAAGTGCAGCGCTGGTGCGTGCACGACGATGTAGTCGGCTCCCACCTTCTCGGCGTGCCGAGCCAGATCGATGACGACGTCGAGATTCTGATCCGAACACGACATGATCGTCTGACCGTGATCGCCCGTCGCTTCGACCGCGAGCTCGAACGTACGCTTACGCTCCTCGATGTTCATCGAGAAGAACTCGCCCTGTTTGCCCGAGATGAACAGGCCCTCGATGTCGAGGTCCTGTGTCCAGTGGCGAACGTTTTCGCGGAATCCGTCCTCGTCGATGCGATGATCCTGCGTGAACGGCATGAGCGCTGCCGCCCAGATGCCGGTCATGTTCTCTCGAGCGTGATCCTTTGCATTACTTCTTGTGTATTTCATGATTCGCTATACCTTCCGTTCAGACGATCGAAATGCTGTGTGAGACGTTCTTGATCACCGTGTAGTGGTGGAGACCCTCGGCTCCGCCCTCTCGGCCATACCCACTCGATTTCACGCCACCGAATGGAGTTTCGGGGAGCGATGCTTCGAGCGTGTTGATGGAGAGGTTGCCAGCTTCGACCCTGTCGACCATCCGGTCGACGTAGTCGGCCCGATTCGTGAATCCGTACGAAGCCAACCCGTACGGCACCGAGTTGGCCTGCTCGATTGCACTGTCGAGTGAGTCGACCGGGTTGATGATCGCCAGCGGACCGAAAGGTTCTTCCTGCATGATCCGAGCATCGGCGGGCACATTGGCCAGAACCGTTGGCTCGTAGAAGTAGCCGGTCGTTCCGATTCGGTTTCCGCCAGTCATGACCTCGGCGCCGGCGGATCGGGCGTCGTCAACCAATTCCGCGATCGCCAACAGGCGGCGCTCGTTCGCCATTGGCCCCATCTCGACGCCGGGATCCATTCCGTTGCCGACCACGGTTGCGGCAGCGCGTTCGGTAAACACTTCGAGGAATTGCTCAAAGATCTGCTCGTGTACGAAGAACCTGGTCGGAGATGTGCAGACCTGGCCAGCGTTGCGCATCTTACGAACGGCTGACGTGAGTGCTGCGGCCTCGACATCGGTGTCTTCGCAGACGATGACGGGTGCGTGCCCTCCGAGCTCCATAAGGACCGGAGTCATGTTGTCCGATGCCAGCCCGGTGAGGTGTCGGCCGATCGAGGTCGAGCCGGTGAACGCAACGAGCTTGATGACATCGCTCGCGATCAAATGGTCGGAGATATCGGCCGGGACACCAAAGACGAGGTTGAGAACACCTGGCGGCAAACCAACGTCGTGGAAGGCCCGGGCGATGTGTACGGCACCTGCTGGTGTTTCTTCGGCTGCTTTGAGAATGATCGAACATCCAGACGCGATGGCACCGGCGACCTTTCGTGCCGGTTGGCTCATGGGGAAGTTCCACGGGGCAAAGGCCGCCACCGGGCCGATTGGTTGGTGATGCACGATGTACTTCACCCCTGGGCCACTTGGGATCACGCGTCCGTAGGTCCGGGTTGCTTCACCCGCGTCCCACTCGAAGAACTCACAACCACGAATCACTTCGGCCTGTGCCTGAGCGAAAGGTTTGCCATGTTCGGCGGTGATCGAATGCGCAATCTCATCCTGGCGGTCGCGCATCAACGCCGAAGCTTCGCGAATCAGATCGGCGCGGACCTTCGGTGCCGTCTGGCTCCACACCTCGAAGCCAGCCTTCGCGGCCAGGAGCGCGTCGTCGAGATCGCCCGGCTGGGCGACCGGGAATCGGCCGATCTCTTCTTCGGTCGCTGGATTGATCACGGGGAGGTCGTGTTTCGCGCGTCTCCACGCTCCATCGATGTAGAGCTGCAACTCGGGGTACGTGGTCATGGCTTCAGGTCGCCTTTCGAAAACATCTCGGATTGAGCAGGGTCGTCGAGTCGACCGCTAGAACGCCGTACGGATTGCCCACAGGTCGGGAAAGGCTGGTTTGAAGAGTGTTGACGCGAGATACGCAGCGCCATCAGATCCCCCGGTTCCCATCTTTGTGCCGATGGTTCGTTTGACCATCATGACGTGACGGTAGCGCCACTCCTGGAGGCCTTCGTCGAGGTCTGTCAGCGTCTCGCACAGTCCAGCGAACCCTTCATCGCTGTACCGCTCGACGATGATCGCTTGAAGGTCGGCGTTCTCAACGATCGGTTGGCGCACATCGCGCTCGAGTACTTCACTCGGGACCTCGATCCCGTCGCGGTGCAGGACATTGACGAATGCGTCCCAGATGGTTGGTGCATCGAAGCGTTCAGCGAGCCGAGTGCCTTCGTCGCCGGTGAACCAGTCGAGCTGAATGCGATCCTTGATACCGAGCAGAAACTCGAGCTCGCGGAATTGTGCGGATTGGAACCCGCTTGCATTGGCGAGGAAGGATCGGAAACTGGCGAACTCCGCTGGCGTCATCGTTTCCAGTACGTCGAGTTGACCCACCAGCGTCTTCATGATCTTCAACACGCGTTTGAGGTGATGCCGTGCGCCGTTCACCTTGTGAGCGTCGAGTAGCGACACGATGTAGTCGAGTTCATGGAGGATCTGCTTGAACCAGAGTTCGTACACCTGGTGAATGATGATGAACAACGTCTCGTCGTGTTCGGGCCCGCCGGTGTCTTCGTCGATGGAGACACACTGCTGAAGCGACAACAGCTCTGGGATCATCAGGTAGTTGCCGTAATTGAAGTCGTCGTCGTTCTCGAATGGCAGGCTCATGAGGTTGTTAACGCTTTCGGGTCGGCGAGTGGATCGAGGTCGGGGAGTGGGGGGAGGTCTTCGACGAGCGCATCGACGTCAATCGACCGATCTGCGATGGCCGCAGTGATGATTTCCGCCTGCGCAGCAGCGCGAGATTGGGCCTCGGCGTAGGGCATTGTCGAGAACATCACCATGTTGTATCGAGGGCTGAGGTGTGTTGGGTGGCGCTGCTCGAGTTCGAGGGCGAGGGTGCGTTTCGCCAGATAGTTCGGGTCGACGACCCCAGCGCGCATCTCGACATAGTTGTTGAGCGCCATGTTGGCAATGGCATCGCCGTCGGGCTTGCGTTCCGCTTCATAGAGCGTGAAGGCGGTTGCAAGGTCGCCGGGTGACGCCCGAATGTGGCGATCGAGCGCACGCACGGACTCCATTGCGGCATTCATGCCTTGTCCGTGGAAGGGAACGATTGCATGGGCGGCATCGCCCACGAGGACCGCTCGGTCCTCGTGGCTCCATCCGGTTGCTCGGATGGTGCCGAGCGTTCCAGTGGGGTTGTCGAGGTACTGCTCGGCAAGGTCGGGCACGAGAGCTGCGAAGTCGGCAAACTCAGCGTCGAAGAACGAGTTGATCTCCTCGACAGAGGACAGTTCGTCGAACGTTTCGGTCGGGGCGAACAACGTGACCGTGAAGTCGCCCCCGGGGTTGGCCAGCGCGATCAACATGAACTCGCCGCGCGGCCAGATGTGGAGCGCGTGTGCATCGAGTTGATAGCCGCCATCACTTCCACTGGGCAGCGTCAACTCTTTGTAGGAATGGCCCAGCCACTCGTTCCGATAGTTGCAGGAGCCCTTGTCGACAACGGCCTGTCGCACACGAGAGCCCGCACCGTCGGCGCCGAAGACGACGTCGAACGGCGCAGTCGTGGCGTCGTCGAATCGAAGGATGGAGTCGTCGAAATCGACCGATTCGAGACGTTTGTCGAATTCGATCGTGACTCGTCCGGTCGCCTCGGCGGCATCGAGCAGGATCGCGTTGAGATCGCTTCGTGAAACCGAGTGGATGACCTCGTGTTCCTTGCTCCCATAACGCTGGAGGCCCGGTGTTTGGCCATCGAGTGTGTGGACCATACGGCCGCGCATGGGGATCGTGATCGCATCGACCTTCTCGATCACGCCGACATCGATGAGTGGCACGATCCCACGTGTTGCGAGCGCAAGGTTGATCGACCGTCCTGCGTCGATGTCGGTTCGCCGGAGGTCAGGTCGGCTCTCATAGAGCGTGACGTCGTGGCCTTGGCGGGCTAGGTAGATCGAGAGCAGCGCTCCGGCTGGGCCAGCACCGACGACGACAACAGGTCCATCGATACTCATGAGACGATCCCGTCGAGGATGTCGACGAACGAATCGATGTCATCGAACGAGTTGTACAACGGAACAGGAGCGACCCGGATCACGTCGGGTTCTCTCCAATCACAGAGCACCCGCGCCTTCTCCAACTCTTCAAACACTCGCTTGCCGTCTCCGCTTACGACGCGAAGTGCGTATTGGCAGCCGCGTTCGGCGAGGTTCAATGGCGTGATGTTCTCGACCCGGCCACCGAGGGTTTCGGCAAGCCGGCGGTCGAAGAACTCGATCTGTTGCACGGATTTCGTTCGCAGCGCAGGCATGCCGCCCGCCCGGTCGAAGATGTCGAGGGATGCCCGAAGTGCTGCCATCGGAAGAATTGGGGCATTCGACAGCTGCCAGGATTCGACCGTCGGGATCGCGTCGAAGGTCGTGGACATCTTGAACCGGCTCGACGCGTTTGTGCCCCACCAGCCGACCAACTTCGGCAAGGTCTGGTCGTCCACGTGACGGGCGTGCACGAAGGCTCCAGCCACTCCACCGGGGCCGCCGTTGAGGTATTTGTACGAGCACCAGGCAGCGAAGTCGACGTCCCAGTCATGCAAGGCAAGCTCGACATTCCCAATCGCATGGGCAAGATCGAATCCAACGAGGGCGCCGACAGCGTGACCGGCGTTGACGATGTCGGCCAGGGGGAGTACCTGACCGGTGTAGTACTGGACGCCGGGCAACATCACGAGTGCGAGTTCGTCACCGTGCTCGGCGATGGCCGACAGGATGTCCTCAGGACGAAGAGACTCTTCGCCCTCTCGCGGCGTGACCATGATGAGCGATTCGGTCGGATCGAATCCACGCTGTCTGATCTGGGACTCGACCGCGAAATGATCTGAAGGAAAGGCGCGGGCCTCGATCAGAATTTTGTGCCGTGCGTTCGTGGGCCGGTAGAAGCTGACCATCAACAGATGCAGATTCACCGTGAGCGCATTCATGGCGACAACCTCATCTGATCGGGCGCCGATCAGGGACGCAAGTGATGACGTGAGCAGCTCGTGATAGTCCTTCCACGCAAGTTCGCCGGTGAAGTGTCCTTCGACTCCGAGTGTTCCCCAGCGGTCGAGTTCGGTGTTGACCATCTCGCGGGCTGCTTTGGGCATAGCCCCGAGCGAGTTGCCGACGAGGTAGATCCCTTCGGGCAGCTCGAAGTCGTGTCGAAACTGGGCGAGTGGATCGGCTGCGTCGAGTTCGGCCGCAGTCGGAGGTGTGGTGGTACTCACTCGGTTCCAGTCGTTCCGGGCTGGCGGGCGATCTTGCCCGGGTGCATGGTTCCGCAGTTTGGGCAGGTTCGAGCCTCGTGGTCGTCGTGAAATGCGTTGAACAGTGGTGGGAGGTCTTTGTCGATTGCCTGCAATTGCAGCTCGACTCGGTGGACCTTGTTGGCGCAGTTGGCACACGCCCACTCGAAACCATCGAGTTCACCGACATCTCGTTGATACTCGACGACGAGGCCAATCGAGTCCGGGTCTGGCCTCTGGGGAGAGTGTCGGACGTGCGGTGCGAGGAGGTAGACCTCGCCCTCACAAATGGGCATATCTCGCGGCTCGGTGCCCTCCTCAGGCCAGATCACCAGGTTCATGTCGCCTTTGATCTGGTAGAAGAATTCTTCACGTGGGTCATCATGAAAGTCGTTGCGTTCATTGCCGCCGCCAACGATCATCACGATCATGTCGGCCTCACGCCAGATCTGCTTGTTGGCGACCGGCGGGGTCAGCTCTGCGCGGTGATCGTCGATCCACTTCATGAGGTTGAAGGGTCGGCGTTCGGTTGGGTTTGGGTCGTAGTTGGTCATGTATGCCCCTTCGTTCGTTCTTGGATCATCCAGCACGGGTCGCTTCTGCTGATTCTCGTGTCGACTGCGATTCGACCGCTGTCAGGAGATCTGCCAGTTGGTGCACGAGATTCGACAGGTCGCCAGCGTCGGCGAGAAGTTCGGCCTCGAGTTGTTTCGCCTCGTTCATCAGTGAGGTCGTCAGCTTCGCGCCAGTTGGCGTCATCGACACGAAACGTTGGCGTTTGTCATGAGTGCCGAGTGTTCTCATGACGAAGTTTCGTTGCTCGAGGCGACGCACTGCGTGGGTGACGGTGGGTTGGGGACTTAACGAATGGACGGCAAGGTCGGCAACGGAGAGTTCGCCAAGTTCTTGCAGAACCGCCAACACACGCCACTCGGAGCGCGCAATTCCGTCACGCGTGAGGACTGTATAGAACGGTGCCGAGAGCGTTTGGTCGGCCTGGCGCAGCAGATAGGGCAGGTAGCCGGTCAGGAAGCTGGCGGCGGGAGGTGACACCGGATCAACATAGATTCATAAGAATATGAAGTCAACATTCATTTGAATGTAGTTCTGGTGGGGCACTTCGGGTATGTACCGAACGCTCCATCTGATTGGCAACGGTGCCACACTGTGACGATGGTCATGCACGAAGCAGCGCCACCGAAACAGCCGAAGATCGCGCTCAGCCTCGCTGACGCATCAACGGACGTGCATCGGGCTGCCACCGACCTGCACCATCTGAACATCGGGCCAGGTGAGGCACTCGAAGCAGAGTGGGTGGCTGCTGGCCTTGAGCTTCCAGACCTCGCAGCGATGCGGCACTACCGGATTGGTCGTGTTCGGGCCCAGATGGAACTCATGGGCTACGACGGCGCCCTGCTCATGGATCCAATGAACATTCGGTATGCAACCGATTCGACGAACATGCAGATCTGGGTCATGCATAACGCCGCTCGATACTGCTGGGTGGGAGCGGACGGCTCGTGCATCGTCTGGGAGTTCAACGAGTGTCAGTTCTTGAGCGGCCACAACCCGGCGGTCACCGAAACACGCCCGGCCCGAGGTTCCACCTATTTTCTAGCTGGCCCGAGATGGGCTGAGCAGGCCAACAAGTTCGCCGACGAAATCATCGATGTCGTCACTCAACATGCAGGAAAGAACGCCCGGATAGCCGTCGACCAGTGTCACCCAATCGGCTATCAGCGATTCGCTCAGGCAGGTATTGACGTCGGGAACGGTGTCGAGATGATGGAGCTGGCTCGGGTCATCAAGAGTCCCGAGGAGATTCGGGCGATGAAGTGTGCCGTCCACGCATGTCAGACCACGATGGACGAGATGCACGCAGCGATGCAGCCTGGTATGACCGAGCGTGACGTTTGGTCGATCCTGCACGCCGGAAATATTCGTCGCGCTGGTGAGTGGATCGAGACACAGATCCTTGCGTCGGGGCCGCGCACAAATCCCTGGATGCAGGAAGCGAGCAGCCGAGTGCTCGAACCGGGTGACCTGCTCGCGTATGACACCGACCTCGTCGGGGCTTACGGCATGATGGTCGACATCTCGCGGACCTGGCTCGTGGGCGACGGCACACCTACGGCGGCGCAGGCATCGACCCACGCAATGGCTGTCGAACAGATCGACAGAAACACCGAACTGCTTCGGCCGGGCACAACGTTGCGTCAGTTGACGTTCGATGCGTGGTCGCCACCATGGGACGACTTCCGCCGATACTGCTGTCAGTTCCACGGCGTCGGGCAGTGCGATGAGTACCCAGAGATCTACTGGCCCGAACAATGGGAAGACTGGGGGTACGACGGTGTCCTCGAGGCGGGCATGGTGCTGACCGTCGAAAGTTTCGTTGGCCCACGCATCGGTGGTGAGGGTGTCAAGCTCGAGAACCAGGTCCTTGTGACCGAGGAGGGTCCCGAATTGCTCACCGACCTGGCCATCGGCCTGGTCTAGGCGACTGCCATGAGGTCAGCGCTGCCCGTCTGAGGTCCACACCTGCGGATACAGGTCGGTGCCCAGAGCGTCGCCCTCGCGTAGTCCTACGTCGGTCATGGCTTCCGTGTGGTCGGGGTCCATACCCGTTTTGCGGAACTTGACGCGTACGTCGTCACCGGCCCACTTCGTGTTGAACACCTTGAGTTCGCGGTCCTCGGGCAGGTTGCCCGACCCGCCGTGGATGGTCCGACCGTTGAAGCACACGACATCACCGGGCTCCATGTCCCAGCTCGCAATGTCGTGTCTGTCTCGTTGGCCTTCGATATCGGGGAATGGCACCGTGCCATCGTCGTCAAAATCGACATCGTCCCGCGTGTCGCCGGTGAGTGCTCCGAAGTTTGTCTGTCGGTAGTTCTGCTTCCATCGGTGCGAACCTCGCACCATCTCAAGTGCGCTCTCTTTCTTCACTGGCACCAACGGCATCCATGATGAACATGTCAGCGAATGGACCGATGAAGGTAAAGCTCGAAGCGGGCACGGCCGCCTGGTGTGCCTGCGGCAAGTC